>Ga0209500_10000555_pt1 | contig 31879 bp, 38 predicted proteins | sample S_140212_EF_Meta_FD_187323 | JGI IMG/M metagenome (GOLD analysis project Ga0209500, IMG submission 187323) | Freshwater microbial communities from Lake Simoncouche, Canada to study carbon cycling - S_140212_EF_MetaG (SPAdes) (version 2) | ecosystem: Environmental > Aquatic > Freshwater > Lake ...
AAATTACCTTTGGCACTATAACTGGACTGTCAGAAGACAGAATATATGATGTCAGTGCACCACAAGGCCTGTTGTTGACTGACATACCAGCAAGTGAATCAGGCAATTGTGATCAAATTACAAAGACACCGGCTCAACCAAGTCAACCCAGTGAAGCAAAGAAGTGGGAAATACGCACCGAAGTTCCATTGGCAGTGGTTAGAGTAGAAGTTTGCACTTCTCCAAGCGGCAATGCCTTACCTGGCACCAATATCAAAATACATTTCAACAAGGCCATTTCTATAAAAGCCACAGGACCTGCATTTGTCAGCATACTGAACACAGGATTGTTTAGTCCTACGCATCAAAAGATTGATCTCAAAGGCACCTATGCCAGCAAAAAATATGGAGACATATACAATGTGTCAGGCAAGGTGTTGACCCTGCAGCCAACTGAGCCACTCAAAGGCAACACCAACTACTATATAAACATAGACGCTGGCACGCTGATAGATACAGCCTGTAATGTGGCATTCCCAGGTATCAGTGACACTACCACAGCAGCCTTTAAAACTGATGGTGCTGTGAGCACACCACCACAAAAACTAAGTGGCGGAAGCACATTGATTAAAATGCAATTTGATAGACCAGTTACTCCAGGACCTGGAATGTTTACAATAACCAAAGCCACCGGAGAATTGCTGACACAGTTTAGTTCAACAGACCTAGCAGTGAGATTTAGAGATAACCAACCGTTTTAAGATCAAAGGATAAGCAATGCCAACACTAATAGCACAAGCCAAACTGAGACAAGCCACTAGACTTACGGTGGTAGATAAAAAAATCAGTGCAGTCTTGACATCAGCAATCACTATCACCTGTATTGGTGCAAAAGTAAAACGAACCATAATTGATTTAGATTGTGTTAGCACTATATCGTTGACTCCAGAAAAATTCTTGACTATAGGTTTCAGCAATTTTACACAACCAGGCTATTTTCAAAGAGGTCAACGATATCAGATCACAACATTAGGAACTGCTGATTATAATCTCATAGCAGACACAACAGGTGTCACATATCAAGTAGGGTCAGTTTTCACAGCAGCCAACACAGGCGAAGTAGTGCCGCCAGTAACAGGTCGTGCTATGTTGTTGACTAATCTTACAGTTAGCACGGTAACCTGTAAGTTTCCTACCTACATCCGTATTGATCTCGAAGCACTGGGAATGGACAGTTATGAAGGACAAGATTGCATACTGCAATTAGATGAGGGTGTAGTTATACAAGGTAATTATCCAGGCAGTGAGTTTACACCTAATCCGCCTGAAGCCAGTTTTATGACTTTTAGGATTCCTAAATATTTTAGAAGTCAATTGTCTAGTAGTGTATCAAGTTCTAATTTGGTATTGAGAATTAAACAGTTGGCCAGCAGTCTAAACTCCGCAGTCAGCCTAAGTGCATTTGCTCAACGAAACCCAGGCAAGTTGGCCGCATTGGTTTTCTCTCTGGGATCTATAAATGCAGTTGCTAGAAAGACAGCGGTAGGTGCTTCTGCTCTATCATCTATACTAACCACGGTAATGATTAACACAAGAGCAAGATTGTTTAACTCCAGTTTAAATGTAAACATAGCAATATCAAGTGTTTACGATTTCTTTAGAAATCCAGGACTATCAGCAATGCCGGTTGTTAGTGCAATATCTGCAGCCGCAATTAGAAATATTGGACCAATTACAGCATCACTAGAAGCAAGCCTGTCAATAGTAGCAAATTTTAGAAAGTTTGTTTATCTTGTTAAATCACTTGAAACTGTTTCAAATATAACTATAAACACCATTCTTTCTAAGACTTCAAGAACTACGCTATCTTTATCAACAGTGTCAACTGTTATTTCACAAAATACTCGACTAAGAGTAGCATTTCCTGAAGCACAAAGTGTTCAATCAAGTTTATCTTGTTCCGGCAACAAACCAATGATAATATACACTCCAGGAGGTGGAGCACAATTTGGTTTATACGGAACTGTAAATGCAACAATTCAATGGGCTGACGGAACCGAACAGGTTGTGACTACTCCAGGTAGTTATAGTTATAGTGGAGCAGTTGGCACTGGGCTAACTACTATCCGCGGAACTGTGACAAAATACGGACCTGGTCCTAATAATGCCACATACGCACACGGTTCAGCCAGTGTTTATAGTTTTGGAGACTTACCAATAACACATTTGGACTACGCATTCCAAGGCTATAGTTTTGGACAAGACCACTTTGTCCCAGCCAAATTACCAACCACAATAACTTCTCTAAGAGGATTATTGTATGGAGCCAATCAATATAGAGGTCGCGTGGTTGGCGATGGTTTGCCCCCCGGCTCTGCGGCTGCAGGTGGGTTTCGTGGTGCCAACAACTGGGATACCAGCAATGTGACAGATATGAGTTTTATGTTTTATGCAAATGCAAATAATGGTGGGTCAGGAGTCTTGGTGTCAGGCGGCCCGTTTTTTGGTATCAACAACTGGAATACCAGCAGTGTTACCACAATGGAATCAATGTTTGAATTAAGTTTTATTAGTGCCGACATTTCTGGATGGAATACCAGTAGTCTAACTAATATAAAAAATATACTAAAAAATCAGCCAACCAGTTTGTATACCGACTTATTAAATTGGGATGTCAGCAATGTGACTAATATGGAAGGAGCATTCCAAAGTGCTGGTATTGGCTATGTTAATACCTCTTTTGCCGCTTGGGATGTCAGCAGTGCAACCAATATGAAAAATATGTTTTTCTTGGCTACAGACGGTGGTAGTATCACAGGATTTAGTGCTTGGAATACCGCTAATGTGACTAATATGGAAGATATGTTTAGAAGTGCAAAACTATCAACAAATGCCGCGGCTCGTTTAGATAACTGGGATACTGGCAATGTGACTAATATGATAGGTATGTTCCGAAATGATTCAGGATCCGATATTAATAATACTACACAAGATTTAAGAGGTTGGTGTGTGACTCTTATTCCAACTCAGCCAACTAACTTTAGTAGTATTGAAGCCTGGACCTATAGACCAGTATGGGGCACCTGTCCATAAAACTTTTTTTACCTTTTATTGTCTTTTATCAGTGATTATTTAGGTTTTCACTAAATACATTGTCAGAAGACAACACTGACAACAGACAACCATATGTTGTCTGCTATGACAACATATCAACCAAGGAGATACAATATGTCAGCAGCCTCAGATTATCTAGAAAAGAAATTACTAGACCACACTTTACGCAACTCAGCATTTTCACAGCCAGCCGGTTTATTTTTAGCATTGTTTACAGGTGTAACAGGCCTTGAAACCAACGCACCTACACTAGAAGTAACCACAAACGGAACCAACGGTTATATCCGCAAGGCCATAGCCTTTGACGCAGCCACATTAGGTGCAGGCAGCACCAGCAACACCTCAACAGTGACTTTTGATCCCTGCTTGCTGGTAAACTGGGGCACTATCACTCACATCGCAGTGATGGACGCAGTAAGTTCAGGAAATGTCTTGTTCTTCGGTGCAGTCACAACTGCAAAAACAATCGAGGTCGGCGACACATTCCAGGTGAGTGCAACCAACTTATCTATTGCTTTAGCCTAATCAAGGCTTTGGAGGCACCTGGGACACAATCCCTCGTGCCTTTTTTTACATACAAGGAATGAACAATGACCAAGCCAGTAATAGTAACCAGAGCAGGCAAAGGCTCAGCACTCACATTCGTTGAAGGTGATGCAAACTTTACCAACCTACAGAATGCTACTGTTACCGTTGCTGGCGATAGTGGCACTCCGCAAGTATTAGATCTCAATGACACACTGACCATTAGTGGTGGCACTGGTTTATCATCAGTGGCATCAGCAGGAGATATTGTCACTGTTAATCTAGACAACACCGCAGTCACAGCAGGTTCTTATACCAAAACATCAATCACAGTAGATGCACAGGGTCGTATCACAGCCGCTTCAAATGGCTCAGCAGACTTTGCCACAGCCGATGCAAGATCAGCCATATCAGTAACTGACGCAGGAGGCGATGGTAGTTTAGCCTACAACAATACCACAGGTGTTATCACTTACACAGGGCCAAGTGCCACTGATGTAAGAGCACACTTTTCAGCAGGCACAGGTATAACAATTACCAGTGGTGCCATTGCTACAACAATCACACAATACACTGATGCTGCCGCTCGTTCAGCCCTAAGTGGCTCAACTGGTATTTCATACAATTCATCAACAGGTGCAATTAGTTCTACCATTACACAATACACTGACACTGCCGCTCGTTCAGCATTGTCAGCCAGCCAGAACTTGACATACAATAGTTCTACTGGAGCATTTACAGGTCCTGATCTAAGCGGACTTCAAGTGACATCAGCCAAAGGTGCTGCCAATGGTTATGCCAGTCTTGACAGTTCTGGATTAGTTCCAAGTAGCCAACTACCAAGTTATGTTGATGATGTGTTAGAATATGCCGCAGTAATAAATTTTCCGGCAACAGGTGAAACTGGCAAGATTTATGTAGCCACCGGACTTAATAAAACATATCGTTGGAGCGGTAGTGCTTATGTTGAGATTGCCGCAAGTCCTGGATCAACAGATTCAGTAACTGAAGGTTCAACTAATCTTTACTTTACCACAGCAAGGGCCCGTGGTGCATTTTCAGCATCAACAGGCATCAGTATTACTGACGGTGCGGTTAGTTCGACTATCACACAATACACTGATGCAGGTGCAAGAGCCGCAATATCAGTAACTGATGCAGGCGGTGATGGATCAGCAAGTTATAATTCGTCAACTGGTGTAATTACCTACACAGGTCCTGGATCTACAGATTACCGTGCGGCATTTACAGCAGGCACAGGTATAACAATTACCAGTGGTGCCATTGCTACAACTATTACTCAATATGCAGACTCAAATGCTCGTTCAGCCTTAAGTGGTTCTACAGGTATTTCTTACAATAGTTCGACTGGTGCTATCAGCGTGGCTAACACAGCAGTCACTCCTGGTGCCTATACCTATGCTTCAATTACCGTTGATCAACAAGGTCGTATCACAGCCGCTTCTAATGGTGCTACACCGTTGGTGTCGGGTGGTGCTCTAGGCACACCAAGTTCAGGCACACTAAGTAGTTGCACAGTAGATGGCACCAATCCTGTAGGTTTCATTGACCTACCAGCAGTAGGCACCAAATCATCAAGTTACACATTGGCTGTAGGTGATGTAGGCAAGTATGTGCAGGTGGCTTCAGGTGGTTCAATTACCATACCTAATGCAACATTTGCAGAAGGTGATGTTGTTGTTATCGTAAACAATCACACAGCGGCTATTACCATAACCTGCACCATTACAGATGCTTACATTGGTGGCACTGACACTGACAAAGCCTCAGTGAGTTTGGCTACCCGTGGAGTTTGCAACATCCTGTTCCTAAGTGGAACACGCTGTATCATAACTGGGAATGTATCATAATGAGTGGCTTCTTGTCATCAATGGTAGGTGCTACCTATGCAGCCGAAGGGCCGCCACCTGCTGTTCCTAATACCTGGTCCAGTTATACCTACAACACTGCGTTTACTTCTGTTCGTAGGTATACTGGTCTTGCAACACAGAGCATTGCTTTCCACGGTGTCTATAACACTGACAAATTGGTTATGACATTTATTGTAGGTAATAGTGCAGGCAGCAGCCATAGTTATGGTGTAGGCGTGTTTGACCTAGGCACTAGAGTATTTGCCAAGAGTTCATTGACCAGTTTTGGAACCAGTTTCACTGCTGGGAATTATTTTCCAGGCAGTATTGCTGCCAATGTGACCAATGCCTATACCAGCAGTGAGTATGGTGTGATTACCGCGTTCAAGAATAACTCAGGGCACATCAAAATCAACGGATACACTTTGTCAGGATTGGCTACTTGTTCAACCTCAAGTTTACCAACATTGACATTAGGTGCTGAAGCCACAATAACTACTGCTGGATTTGGTGATCCTTGTTGTGTATTTGTTTCACCTGCAGGAACAGGAGGCACTGGTGGTAGGTTTGCTGTCACTAGACGAGACAATGTAGTGGGTGATTATAATGCACACTGGGTCTACAATCACAATGGTGCTTCTGCTCCTACTATATACAAAACAGCGTCTACTGGTGGTTCTCAAGGCTCAGGCAAAATGTATGCAGTTAGATCAGGCATAGACGCTGCCAATTTTGCAACCTTCTACTCATTCGCTGGCAACAACAACAACTCCATTGCTGATCATTTCCGCCAAGGTAATGCCAGCAATGATAAACTAACAATTAGTGATGGTGGCTTTGGCAGTTTTGGCGGTAACAGTTTTACAGCCTCAATGATCAAAGATGTGTCTGGTGATGTAATTATAATGAGTCAAGTCAATGCCAGCGGCACACCCAAACACAGCCTTGCTAGATGGACCAATGCTAATTCTCCAACTGCGAATCCTTCAGTGACTAGAAGCACTGTGAGGACTTGGGGTAATTTGTATAATACAGGTTTTTGTGTTGCTGGTGATTTAACCACTGCCACAACCACACATAGAATATATCTTCCTGTTAGTGACAACAACGCAATGAGATTTGACTATGTAGATGCAACATCAGGATCAGGGTTTGGTCTTCCAGCAACAGTTACCACAGGATTAACATCTGGTGCAGGCACTTATCCATCATACTACGAGGTGCTTGCATTACCTTGGTATAATTCAACCTACGGTCAGTATGTGATTTCTTGGGCACACCACTATGACGACGATACTGTTGATTTGACCTTCCATAAATTTAATCCTTAAGGAAAGATTGTGGATCAATTCTACTTTGAATCAGGATATGTTGAGGCAAGTTATTTTGCCTATATAGCACAGGCCTCTTCTGATGTGACATTGACAGCAGAAGTGTCAGCACAAGTTGTTATTGCCGTCACCACCGGCTACTACATTCCTGACTACATTGTCATTGACTATTATCAAGCCAGTGCTTTGGCTGAAGGCAGTGCAGTAATTTTATCATCATTTGCGGTTACATCTGCAGGTAATAAAATACGCAATGTTAATTCAGAATTTGCATCTGTATTTGCATCAGCAAGTGCAGTAAACAAGACAGTGAGTGCCAATGCGGTGTTTACTGCCGCATTTACACAAACTGGCACAATCAGTCACATTGAAGGGGCTGATCTATTTGCATTTAGCAATGCGGCTATCTCTGTTCAAGTAAGTAGAATCCGTAGTAACAATATTGCCGCTTCTGCGGTGTTTGATGTTGCCACGGACTTTGTGGTCAAACGCAATGCCGACGCCGATGTTGACAGCATATTCTCAGCCATCATTAATGGACTACGCAGCCGTGACACAAATACACAAACGCAGGCTGCGTTTTCTTTTGATGCCACTGTCAGGGCTACCAAAGTATTTGCCAGTGCAATATCAAGTCAAAGTTCTGTATCACTAATACCAAACCGCTTAAGAAATAACACAATAGACACAGTCGCAACGGCAACAACATCAGCCACTGGTCTTAGAATTAGATCATCGGCAGTCAACCTTGCTGACCAATTTAGTGTTGATGTTACCGCAAGAAAATATCGTGATGCTATCTTAACCGGCACAGGCGTTGCAGTTATTGAATGTCTTGCAGTTAAAACAGCAAGAGCATCAAGCAGTCAACAGGCACAGTTTACGCAAACTGCGTTGGCTGGTAAAATTCAACCGGCTAATGCTATTATAGAAAGTTTTGCTTCTATATTAGTTTCGAGAAATGCAGGACCGCGTGGTCGACCAAGAAATCTTATTGATAATTTTGTCAATAGCAGTCCTGGTTTTTCAACTAATGCAAAGTTTGGAAGTCACAGTCTTAGTAGTGGCAATAATTTTGTTGGTGCCACCAATGCTAATAATTTTGTAGTTCCAACCTCAGCACAGTCATTCTATTTGGAAATGTGGCATTACCCAACCACAAGTGATACCAATTACGAATTCTTTTTAATGTTTGAGTTTTTTACAATCAGTCAAACCAACACTGGCAAATATAAATTTCAAGGATATGGCGGTGATCCTAATAATAGTAGTAGTGCCGGGCTGGCTTATGGATATACTCATACTGTTAATCATACACTTAATCAATGGAATCATTTAGCAATAGTCAAACAAGGAAATAGTCTTTCATATTACATAAATGGCACCAGAGTTAAATTTTGGGGCTATCCAACTACCACAGACAATCCTAACGAACAACTGCCATTCTACGGCTGGGGAGCCACAGGCAATCAAAGTGGCGGAGTATATGGTTCAGGAACTATTAGAACCTCTAATATTAGTTGCCGAGGCGGCCCATATTTACTAGATGAAGTTTTCTTTGTTCACGATACCACATTAGGATTTAGTCCTACAAGTGCAAGCATAGATGTGCCTACTCAGGCAAGATCTAACACAACAGATACTAAATTTTTATATCACTTTGACAACAATGTCAACGACGATGTAAGCATCCAACATCTAGGATCTGCTGGTCTAACTTCTGTAAGTGCTGTATCAGCCACGGTTGGTTTTATTACCAATGCTCAATCCAACATATCAGCCTCGAGTAGCGTTACCGCAACCATTGGCACCTTAGAAAGTATTGAACTTGAGGCCTTCAGTAATGCCGCTGTCACAGCCAATGCCAATAGACTTCGAGGATACAATGTTGCTTGTTCATCGGCATCATCACTATCTGCTACTGCATTTAGAATAAAACAATTACAGGCAAACCTTACTGCCGCAGTATCCGTAGTAACAACGACAGATAGATTGCGTGACACAGCCATTGCGTTATCAACATCTGTTGCAGTCACAGCCCAAGGCAATGCAATTAGAAGTGGTAGTGCAGGAATTTTTGCAAACGCCACAGTCACAGCAATAATTGGTAGACTCCACGACATTAATCTTGTGGCATTTGCCAATGGCACAACCACAGCCATAGCCGTTAGAAACGCGGCTGGCCAAAGTTCAATCACAGGATCATTTACACAGTCAGCATCAGCAGTCAAGACTGCCGTTAGTGCCAGTGCCGTAACATCCGAAAATAGTCTAAGTGTAATCAATACTAGATTAAAATTTGCTTCTGCAAGTCTAAGCAGTCAAGGGTCAACACTAACATTAGCCAGCGAATTTCAAAGTCTTATTGCCAACCTAAACAGTAGATTCTTTACTGCTCACATCTACATAGATGATGATTATCTGGCTTCAGGCTACTACGAACAATTTGAAACCACAGCAGTAAAAACTGCTCGTGGCACCGCCGCATTTGAATCCGTTGTCACTCTTGTAGTAGGTCTAACTGGTTCTGTATTTGCGGTAATGACTACATCATCACAGGCATCCGTAATTGCCACTGTGGTCAAGCGTGTGAGCGTTAGTGTTACACAGGCTTTAGCATCTAGTGTCAATGTGGTTGTTGCAAAGACTGCCCGAGGTGTTACATCAATCTCCGCGGTATCTACAGTAGTCTGTATTGGTAATACTACCAGTGAAATTAGTCTTTTGGCATTGGCAAATGCCAATGTGTCAGCCACTGTTGGCGTCATAAGACGAACCAGCATTGGTTTAAGTAGTCAAGCAACATTCTTTGTCTTTACGCAAGACAGTTTGAACAAGGTTCTTGAAGCAGACTTTAGCAGTCAATTATCGACAAACATTGTTGCAGTCAAACGAGTCAGTGCTGTCATTGTTACTGAAGCAGTGGCATCTTCATTGTCAGTGGTAGTTAAAGCAGTAGCAGTTCTAATACCATTAGACTGCTCCTTTACTACAACAGTGACAGCCGTTAGAATAAAACAAATTAGCAGTAGTCAATCTGCTGTCACAACCGTAGTCACAGCGGCAGTCAAAACAGCAAGAGCACAGGCCGCAATTACTGCATCAAGCACATTGACAGCAAGTGTTGGTAAGATTGTTCGTGCTGTCATTGTCACTGAGTCTGTGGCCATTACCTTAACAGCCAATATTAGAATTGCTGGATTGGTTGTTCAATGTGCTGTGGCAAGCACCTTGTCAGTTAGTGGTGTAAGAACTAGAAGAGCAATAGCCACAATTGTCAGTCAGGCTACATTTACCGTAGCCACTGTTAAATTGGTTAGTGGTGCTGCCGCAATTGTCAGTGTCAGTAGTGTCAGTGCCACGGTTGGTGTAAGAAAACGATTTACAGCCGCAATCACATCAGCAATGGTATTTGTGGTAGAAGTCCGTGAACTAAGACTGGATGCCATAGTTTATGTTATACCAGCAGAAGGGTGGAGTTATCGCATAGAAGGCGAAACAAGAAATTACACTATTATCAGTGAGTCAAGAGTAAAAGAAATAGTCGGAGAAAGCCGATTACACACCATAAACGGCGAAAGTCGCATACATATAATATAAGGAGATTGATATGGCAATCCGTTCAGGATTTGAGCAAACTATCCAAGGACTAACAATCCAAAAGGACACAGAGGCTCGTTTAGTTTACACATTCGATTGGAGTGAATGGTTGCCTACCGGCGACACGATCTCCGCATCAACATACACCATCACAGCACGAACCAATGACCCAGATCCCTTGGCCATACACACGCAGGGCCGGACATCAACCTCTACCTATGTAGAACTCAAGGAAGGTCAAGAAGGCAAGATCTATACTGTGACTGTGCAAGTGACTACCACAATGGGTTTGATTGATCGCAGAAACTTCCGCGTCAAAGTCCTAGCGAGGTCCGCATAATGACTATCAAAGAATTAGCCCAAGAAATCAAAACCATCAAAGAAAATCATCTTGCTCATATGGCAGAAGACATTGACCGTGTTGAAAGCAAGGTAGACAAGATAGACAATCGCATTTGGGCCATCTTGATTATTCTTTGTGGTGCTACCTTTGTGCCCGTGTTATTGGATTTTGTAAAAAGCATAAACTAATGCCAGCACCACAAGATTTACAGCAAGCCAGAATGGCTATATGCGAAAGTTGTCCAGAACTAACTACACTTAACAGATGTCAACAATGCGGGTGCTTTATGACACTGAAGACGAGGTTAATCGGTGCTCATTGTCCTTTGGGAAAGTGGCCGTTATATGAAGAATGGATGACGAAGAATTCAGAAGAAGGCTTAGCGAAGTAGCAGAGTGGCGATTTCCCAAAGTCAGCGAAACTGAGATTGCCAAAAGTCGCAAAATGGCCAGAGGCAAACACAAACCTATCACTGAAGACCAAGAGTTTGAAATAGGTGTTGAACTCATTGATGGAGTAAATCCCACAACAGTGCCCATATTGGTCAAACTCAAACCCTGTGCAACAACCTGCGAAGACTGCGGCAAACACTGTCCCAATGGCAGACAAACCACTGCCAAAGTATATCCATCAAGAACACTGGGCAATCATTGGCGTAAACGATGCGTGACCTGTCAACGATATCTTAACAAAGACACTGGCAAATACACTGTGCCAGACAACAATGCCTCAAATCATTACAGCACTAGAATGAGTCCAGGACATCAAGTCACATTTGAAAATGATCAAGAAATCATCACAATTCATTCTGAAAATACGCAGTCGGAATAAATAATATTAGCAGGGACACAATATCCGTTAATCCTGGATGGTTTGGCTGTCACTAAATCAAAAAGTAGTTTCTTATTGCCATTAGAAACGAGCCCTGTTAGAAACCCGGTCTTTACCGGGTTTCGTCTTTTATGCTTTGGCAAAATACATCCTTGTAAAATTTTTATCAATCTGTTATACTATATTACGGGCTGAGCCACCGTGTTTAACAGATTGGTAATCTTGATGATTGCTTTATATTCTTACGGCTGTATAATAGTATTTGTAGTGACAGCACTACATAACTTAAAGGAAAACAAAATGGTAAGCAAAGAACAAGTAGATAGAATAGTAGATGCAATTGAAGGCATCGGTTGTGTAAATGATATTGATACTGATCATAATTTTGATTTACTCATAAGTTGGGTTGTTGAAATAAACAAGAATTTAGAAGACATTGCTAATACATTCAAAAAAATTGAAGCAAAAATGAAATAAGGATTGGGCACTTAGGTGCCCTTTCTTTTAACCACATTTCCCCCCAATATTTTAGGTCCCTGCTAAATAAGTGTGACAGGCAAAACACTTAGGCATCATTGGCAATTCAAATCATTCTAGGCATATCATCTAACACATAAGGTTGGCCCGCCGGTTATAATCGGGCTGTGGAAAAACCAGGGAATAACTGGACACGCAACATATTGAGGCACCCCCGTTGCCAAGGCAACTATCCTGAAAAATCGGAAGTGGGTTGAGGTTGAAAACAAAGATAACCGACGCATTGATATAGTATGAATTGTTAGCATACGAACACACTGGCTATAAACATCTAGACACTAGGAACGAGGTCTAGAATACTTTTTAAAGTATATCGTGGCAGGTAAGGAAAAGCACAGAGTCCTTTAGCATACAGTGATCAAAACACCTGCTTCCATAAGTCTTGGCTGGGGCAACTCACATAAAGATAGACGGTGCCGCACAAAACGGTTCCGTCTGACTGAAACAATCTACATAAAGTTTCTAAAACAAATAATATCTCACTTATTTCATACATCTTCTGTTTTAGAAAGCGAAGCGAAATACGAAATCGCGAAAGCGATTGAGTTGATGTCTGTAAGACATCATTAGTAGTCCAAAATGTCTTAGAGGAATCGATTGGTAAAATGTCTTATTGACATTGCCACGGATTGGTGCTATACTATGTGTATGGTGTTATTTTACACTGACATTTAGGTAGAACATAAATGACACAAGTCAAGACAGCAAACATTACCAAACTAAACCAGTTTGAACTTAATCAAAAAGTCCTTACTACTGACTATGGTTTTTTGGGCACAATTAGAGAGTTTGGTTATCTCAATGACACAGCCTTTAACCGCGAATGGTTAGACGAGCAATCAAAACCTTGGACTTCAGATGAAACCACAGGTATTGTGGCTATTTTGAGTGTGCTACCCCGTGGTAGTGCTATTGTTCCAGTTTCTCGTTTAGAGGTAGCAGAATGAATACCACCGAGACTATGATGGAACAAATCCGCAGACTTAATCTTGAAGAAGCCCGTAAACACGAACTGAGAAAACAAGAGGCTATAAATAAAATACAAGCAAGAAGACAACTGCAAAAGGAACAAAATGCCAGAACAACTATTCCTCAGTGAATACCTAAATGGTAATCGCACCGCCTGGGTATGCCGACGCATAGACCTTAAAGATTTCATAGTCATTGGCTACATTAATGGAATGGAACGAATGGGGCATCCGTTCCCAACCGAACAACTGGCAGACGACTATGCCGAAGATTGGGTATTCAAGAACAACGAGTGACATCGTTGTGACAGCGGACTAGGGGTCTCACCCTTGTTCTACCACTCCCCCCGTAGTGGTCCGCAAAACGGGGGACTTTTTTGTGGCTTTTTTACAACAAACAATCGGTTGACACTTTGGCTGTTTTGTCGTATAATTAGACATAGACAGCAAAAAGCACATCGCAAAATACGCCGTTTATGAGGAGCAGAAAATGAAACGCATTTATACACTTACCAGAGAAAAAGTTGTTTATTACCGCAAAGAAGTTGAACTAGACACTGACAACTGGGAACAGATTGGGGAGTTGTTAGAAGGTTTGGGCATTGACGCAAACCAATACCAAACCTGGGCGGTGGTTCCGGTTGACATTCAGCAACAAATTATTGAGTATTTTGAGTCCAATTTGGAAGATGAAGATTTAACCGACGACGAGTGCTACGACACTGAAGAATGGTGTGAAGCCAATGAATTTGATTTGGAGCAAGTTGTGGCATAACTGCAACACCCCAACGGTTGACACAATTCGAGTTTGGTGCTATAATATAAACTTATTAACAAAGAAAGGGTGAAATATGCCTAAGACAGCAAAAAGCGTCATACCCACGCATAACGGGTTTTTCGGTAATCCAGCAGTGAGCAAGATACTGGCAGACCCAGTATTCACTCCCGGACTTAAGAAGCGTATCGCTGATGTCGCGGACTTAAACTCAGACTTAAACGAGTTCATCGACGGCGTGATTAGTGGTATTCACCGAAGTGCCGTTATTTACGGTCCCCCCGGACTTGGTAAGACGCATTCGGTTAGCGGTGCCCTCGCTCGTGCGGGCAAAGTCGAGAACGATGACTATGTTATCATTCGCAGTCATCTTACACCACTCGAACTATATCAGATGCTTTACTTTATGCGTCAGCGTGGCAAAACCATCATCATCGATGACTGTGACGGCATACTGACTAACGAGATTGCCTTAAACATTATCAAAGGTGCCACTGACAATAAGTTCCGTCGAGTAGGCTGGCATAGTAGTGTCGCGATTAAATCGCCCACCGGCAAAAGCATTCCCAGTAACTTTACTTTCGACGGCAGTTTAGTAGTGATTACCAATGTCCGTTTAGCCCAAGGCAAAGGCCGTATGAGCAATCACTGGGATGCTATTCGCAGTCGTATGACTCCGTTTCACCTCGCTCTCGAGGACCGTAGTGATCAGTATGCTCAAATTTTTTATGCTATGACTGAACTGGACTATTTGAGTGTCTCACCGGACACTACACTCGACGAAGAGCAAAAAATAGCATTACTAAAGTTCTTCCTCGATAACTTGGATTTGCCTCGTCGATTGGACTTGCGTATGCCCGAGACTATTGCTCGTGATATGAAGAGCCGCCCCGATAACTGGGAACGCCGTGCTCGTCGCTTTTTAGAAAGTGCCTGATATGAATGACATTACACTTTTACTAAATGCCCCGACTAATAGCAGTTTGTGGCAACGAAGAGAATATGTTGCCACCCCCGAAGTAAGACAAAAAATCAGTGACGCACTTCGAGGCAAAAAACATAATTACAAAAACGGTAACTGCCGAGCAGTAGTAACGCCACTCGGTGAGTTTAACAGCACTCTCCTCGCTGGGCAAGCCCACGGCATTCAGGGTCAGATTGTTCGAAAAATTATTAAAAAAGGTGCTCGTGGGTGGTATTATAAAGATACACCCGGCACTGATGTAAATGCTCCGCATATTCAAAATCGTCGGGCTGTAAAAACACCGCTGGGCTCGTTCAAAAGCCGTGGTGCCGCCGCCCGAGCACACGGGTGTGATGTGTGTGTTATTGATCGTAAATGTATTCAGGGAGTGCCAGGTTATGAGTATATCTGACATTGAACTGCTATTATCGAAAACTATCGATACACGAACACTTGTCTCACCAGCGTGTAATGCTGACTTCCGTAATAAACTATCTCGGGCACATAAAGGCAGAAAAAAAACACAACAGCACATTCAGCGTATTGCTGATTCGAGAACAATAAGAATATTCCAAGGTAAGAATGTAAATGAATGGAGTGAAATACTGAACGGCGATAAGGGTGAAATACGAAAACATATTAAAAATGGCACTATGCTTGAATACCGTCCTTATCGTAGGCATATTGGTTTAAAAAGTATAAAGAACAAACATTTTGTAAAACAACTAATGACTCCAAAAGGTATTATGACATATGAACAAGCAACAAAAGCATTTGGTTGGAGCCAATCAGAAACGGTGCGTAATCGTGTCCGTTCAGACAACTATCCAGACTGGTATGAAATATGTATAAAGTAACGCTAGAAGAACACACAATCGCCTCAGCCACTGAGATGCGAGAACTTGAGAACACGGGTGTGATTGAAGTATATGAGCCCAAAAACTCTCGACACAAGTTCTTTCATAATATAAAGACAGCACCATATCGAACCTACAAGGGCAGTTGGGGACAAGAACATATCAAGTGGGATGGTGAGGGTGCCGCAGTGGTTCGAACTACCGCGACTCGTGCTAGAGAGATCAAGCATTGGTTCAGCGATCAATTGTTTGGTGATCACAACGAATAACTCGCTTTGTCATTCACTTATTTACGGGCGACTATAAATAAACATATGAGCAGAAAAGGACCCAGACCTCAATGTTGGAAAGTGCCAGGTGAGATACCTCACAAGCAGTATTGTGCCTGGAGCCAAATGAAAGCACAAGCCAACTATCGAGGAGAACTTTGGATGCTCTCATTCGAAGACTTCAGACAGTTATGGTTGGGTCGTTGGGATCAGAAGGGTCGAGGCATTGATGATTACTGCTTGACACGAGAAGATCAACGAGGTGCTTGGGTTATGGGCAATGTCAGTTGCATACCCAGACACGAACACTTGAGAAGAACTGGTTTATACAAAAAGGAAAAACGGAAATGGCAACAAGAATCATAAAATACATACCAAAAAACACAGCCGCTGGCACTGAATACAGAGAGATTGAAGAGGACGACAAGCAATTCATATTGACCTCGTGCATACAAGCACTAACCATTATGGCTGAATACGATACCATCAGCAGTGATGATACTGATCGTAAATGGGTTAGAGAGCAATGGTGGCACAAAAAAGACAAACGCTTACACAAGAGTCAGAATGGCTTGAATACCCCGTGTTCAGTGTTGGGCGGTATAGTGCATAATATGATGTTTAAAACACCGCTTCAACGAGACTTGAGCGACAAGCAAATGAAGGACATTGAATTTGTGTTCTTGTTGTTGAGCAACATCAGAGAAGACATTGCTGGCATTAGATTCCAGATTGGATTCGGCAGTTAAATAGTTGTATGAACAACGACTATTGGAACACTGGTTGGGACCCGCACCAAGCATTATTGCAATGTGAACAAAACATTATGCAATGTGCTGGTGCTATCAATCACGGCACTGAAGTAATGAAAGAACTTGCTGCCAAATACAATCATCAGCAAGAAGTTATTCAACAACTGCAATTCAATGATCGCAAACTGCAACAATTGATTGATGCATTGAGACACCAGGTCATACAACAAGGTGCTCAACTAGAAATGTTCAAGATGCAAAACAACCAATAAGCCTGTTTTAGTCAGGCTTTTTTTTGGTCTATAATAAATAACAGTATGAACGAAATTATTGACAGCGGGGCTGTGACTTTAAAGCCGCCTAAAAAAGAAAAGCAATTGGTAGAAGGCACGATTGAAGGCTATCCCATTGGCCGAGACAAAAAGGTTGTGCCCCCAGATGAGGTGCAAAAACTTGCAGCCTTGGGCTGTTCAAACCGTGATATCGCAAACTTCTTTGGCATTGAAGAAAGCAATGTGAGTCGCCATTTTGCCGCCTTTATTACAAAAGGGCGTGAGGAGGTAAAGATTGCTTTACGCCGTGCAATGCTGGACAATGCCTGCCGCAATCACTCAGCCGCAGTGCAAATATTCTTGGCTAAAAACCTACTAGGTATGAGTGATGTTCCTGTCAACACTGAAGACAAGAAGCCCTTACCTTGGAACGATGAATGAAATTCTTAAAGAGATCACTAGAAAAGCGTGAAAGCACATTTGATGACATTTGTGCTCTTGAGCGTAGAGTCAATGTTCTGATTGTATTGGTGCTGGTGCAAATCATTGTGATTTTTTTGGACTAATGAGTAACGACATTGACGCTGGCAGAACAGCATCTTTTCCTTGCAGTAATCATAGCCAACTACCTTTGGCTTCGTCCTTGGCTGACTGGCTTGGTCTGGGACAGAGATGTCATCATCACTCTCACAATAATAATTACGCTGACCATACTAGGTCAAGCCTACAATGCCTTTAAGTAATGCACAAGACACAGTGGCCAAGAACCCCGCACGATTCAGGGTGGTAGTTGCGGGTCGTCGCTTTGGTAAAACCCACCTTTCTATAAGAGAGTTATGCTATCACGCCAAGGATCCTGGGAAGGATGTATGGTATGTGGCACCTACCTACAAGATGGCACGACAAATTGTTTGGCGTAAATTAAAGAACAAACTACAAGATCTCAACTGGGTGGCCAAGACTAATGAAACAGAACTTACAATTATTCTTATCAACGGTAGCACTATCGCTCTTAAGGGTGCCGATAATTATGATAGCCTCCGTGGGGTGGGTCTTGACTTTATTGTTCTTGATGAGTTCGCGGACATCGACCCCGAAGCCTGGTATGAAACCCTTAGACCCACCCTGTCCGACAAAGCAGGCAAAGCCTTGTTCATCGGCACGCCCAAAGGTATTGGTAACTGGGCTTATGAAATCTACCAGAACACACAGGATGACAGTGCCAACTGGCAATCATTCTCATACACTACACTAGACGGTGGACAAGTCCCACAAGAAGAAATTGATCAAGCCCGTAAGGATCTTGATGAACGCACCTTTCGTCAAGAGTATATGGCCACCTTCGAAACATTCTCTGGCCGCATTTACTATGCCTTTGATCGTGCAGCCAATGTGCGTAAATACGAAGGTAATACTCCTGATGTTCTTTATGTTGGAATGGATTTTAACATAGACCCAATGTCAGCAGTAATTGCTACCAGAATGGGCGATACCTTACATATCATAGATGAAGTGAGGATCTTTAGTTCCAACACACAAGAAGTGATTGGTGAACTGAAACAACGCTTCGGCAAAAGCAAACTTTGGGTCTACCCTGATCCTGCTGGCAATCAACGCAAGACATCAGCAGGTGGTGTCACCGATGTCACCTTGTTGAGCAATGCTGGATTCGTTGTCAAAGCACCTAGACACCACACACCAGTCCGTGATCGTATCAATGCTGTGAACTCTAGATTGTGTTCAAGCAGTGGTATAAGACACTTGATTATTGATCCTAAGTGTAAATATACAATAGAAGGTCTTGAACGACAGACCTACAAAGAAGGAAGTAGCCAACCTGACAAAGACAGTGGCTACGATCATATGAACGACGCACTCGGGTATATGGTTGATTACCTATTTCCAGTGCGAAAAGATATTGACCCAAGCCTGCTGATACCACAGCGTTGGGGACACCGTGTGGTATAACAAGGACAAGTAAATGAACATTATTCAAACGCTATCAGATGAACTTAAAAGACTACTGCAAGGTAATCTACTTTATGAAACCTATTTCCCACAGTGGCAATACCTACTAGAATCATATGTTGGTGGACAAGAATACAAAGACGCCAACCACCTAACACGCTATCAACTTGAAACAGACAATGAATACCGTGCTCGCATTGCCTCAACACCATTAGAGAATCATTGTCAAAGTGTGATATCAGTTTACAATTCATTCTTGTTCCGTGAAGATCCAGAGCGTGAATTCAACGGTCTTGAAGCAATGCCAGAACTTGAAGACTTCTTGTATGATGCAGACTTTGATGGTCGCAGCCTAGACGCATTTATGAAGGATGTTGCTACCTGGATGTCAGTGTTTGGACACGCTTGGATTATGGTAAGCAAGCCTAATGTTGGTGCAGTCACAGTAGCCGATGAACAGGCCTTGGGCGTTCGCCCTTATGTTTCACTACTGACCCCAATGGTTGTGCTAGACTGGGAATATACCCGTGCTCCAAGCGGCCGCATCACACTAAGTTACTTCCGCTACCTAGAAGAAACCACAGGCGATCTCAAGACAGTTAAGACTTGGACACCAGACCTAGTGACCACAGCAGTTATTGACACCAAGAAATCAGTAATTCAAGAACTTATAGAAGAAGTCAACGGCCTAGGTATGATACCAGCCGTGTGTGCCTACAATGGTCGCAGTATCATCCGTGGCTTTGGCGTTAGTGATATCGCTGACATTGCTGATGCACAGAAGTTTATCTACAATGCCACAAGTGAAGTAGAACAAAGTCTAAGAATGGACAGCCATCCTAGTCTAGTAAAGACACCTGAGACACAAGCAGGCATTGGTGCTGGTAGTATTATTCATATGCCAGACAACTTGGATCCAGGCTTAAAGCCATACCTGTTAGAGTTTGGTGGTGCTTCAGTGGATTCAATATACAAGGCCATTGAACACGCTATTTCATCGATAGACAAGATGGCCAACACTGGTGCAGTTCGTGCAACTGAAAGCAAGGTTATGAGTGGTGTGGCTATGGAAACAGAGTTTCAATTGCTTAACGCCCGTCTAAGTGAGAAGGCAGACAACTTACAATTAGCAGAAGAACAGATGTGGAACATATGGTGTGCCTATATGGGCACTCAATGGTATGGTGAGATAGAATATCCAGGCTCATTCAACATCCGTGACACCGCTCAAGAAATCACACAACTACAACAGGCCAAATCAGCCGCCACAAATCCCAAGGTATTTGACCTTATTGATGGTAAAATTGCGGAGTTCTTGGGTGAAGATCCGGCAGTTTATTTTGCCGCTGATATGGTGGAAGGTCAAGATGTTCTACCGGCTGAAACTGTATTTGAGCCGCACATTATGATTGACCCAGTCACAGGCAAAGAGTTTATTGCTCGCACTGAACAAGAACATATGGACTATGCGGCACTAGGCTACTATCACAAAGATGAAAGTTAAGTGTGGAGAAAATAAAATACAAAGACATCCCTGCTGTTAGAAATTATCTAATAGAACAACAAGGCTATCGATGTGGGTTATGTGACGACATCATTGAACCAGGTAAGGCAGTATTGGACCACGATCATAGATCTGGGATAATAAGAAGAGTTCTACACCGAGGCTGTAATTCAATGCTAGGCAAAATAGAAAACAATATGGCTCGCAGTGAAATAGATTTATTTCGTTTGATGAAGATATCAAGTAAAGTAGCAGATTACATTAGCAACACCGCTACCAATTGGATACATCCTACATTTAAATCCAAAGAGGAGAAAAAGATGGCTTACAAGAAAAAGAAATCACCAGGCAAGGGTGGCGGTAAGAAACGCTACTAAACCTGTTTATCAGAGTGATATGTAATCATTCATATAAATAACTTATTAACACTCCAAGGAGGCGATGCACAATGTCAGATAATACATTGGTAACAGACAACGCAACTGATGCGGCAACTGAACAAACTGAAAATCAGGCACAAGCGACAAAAACTTATAGTCAGCAAGAAGTAGACAATATGATGGCCCGTATGAAAGGGTCGTTGGAAAAGAAACTCTTGAAGCCCTATGAAGACTTAGGCGACCCTAATGAACTTAGACAACTTCGTGAAGAAGCCGCTAAGAAACAGCAAGCCGAAGCAATCAAGCGTGGGGAGTTTGAAAAGACACTACAAGAATTAGCCGCTAAAAAGGATGCTGAAATCTCTAAGAGAGATAGTGTCATTAAAGAATACAAAGTGAATGTGCCTATTCTATCAGCCGCTGCCAAATATAATGCGGTAAATGCTGAACAGGTTAAGGCTCTACTCTCAACAAATGTAAGACTTAATGACAGTGGTGATGTAGAAGTAATAGACAGTAAGGGGTCAGTCCGTTACAATGACAAAGGTGAAGGCCTTGGCGTTGAGGACCTAGTGCGGGAGTTCCTAGATTCGAATCCGCATTTCAAACTTGCCAATCCTACAACTACAAATTCCAAAAGCAATATTGTAAGCAAAGGCAATGCTCCGTTGGATGTAACCAAATTGGATATGAACAACCCAGAACATCGTGCCTTGTATAGAGAACATAGAAAGACACAGGGTCTTTCTTAAACTTAACTTATAAAAGGAGTCTTAAATGACTATTACTAACACAACAACCCTCAACGACCTATTGCCAAGTATCGTTGCAGAAGCATTATTCGTGGCAAGCGAGAAGTCTATTATGCGTGGACTTGTTCGCAACTACACATTGTCAGCAGGACAAGGTAAGACTGTTACAGTTCCTATCTATCCAAAGCAGACAGCGGCAGCATTGACTGAAGGAACTGCACCTAGTTTCACAGCAATCTCTACAGATGGTGCTACACTAACTGTATCAGAAGTTGGTCTAACTGCACAGATCAGTGACTTGGCTATTATGGCTTCTAGTTCTAATGTAATCAGCGACATCGGTCGTTTGTTTGGCGAAGCAATCGCTCGCAAGATGGACGCAGACTTGTTGGCATTGGCTAACGGCCTATCAGTAACTGTTGGTGGTGTTTCCACTGCGGCTACTCCAGCATTAATTTTCCAGGCTATCGCTAAACTACGCAGTGAAGGCTACGACACAGCAAATGATTGTGCTATCGTTCTACACCCTAATGTGGCTTATGATGTTGCCAGCGTTTTAACATCTACTTTTGCCGCTCCTGCGTCAATGGTTGGTAATGACGCATTGCGTAACGGCTTTATGGGTATGTTAGGTGGTGTTCCAGTGTATCAATCTAGTTTAGTTGCTCAGTCAACTGCTTCTAGCAATGCTACTGGTGACTATGCCAACTTGATTATGCACCGTGATGCATTTGGTCTAGCAATGATGCAAGACATCAAGATTGAAAGCCAAAGAGAAGCCACTAAGCGTGGATTTGATCTAGTTGGTTCTGCAATTTATGGTGTTGGTGAATTGTATGACGCGGCTGGCGTATGCGGAATTTTTGATTCCAGCATTCAGTAATTAGGAGAATAGAATGGCTTTCATAACAGAATCAGGGAATGTAACAAGTTTCGCTGAGTTTCAAGATGTGGTGAATAAAGATCAACGCCTCTTTGAAGCCAATGAAGGCCTCTCCGACGACATTGTGGAACAACAGTTGATTAGAGCGACAGAGCGTATCCTTTCAAAGATACGCTCGTCACCTTGGTGGAGGAGTTACTATGTAATTCGAGACTCTGCCACTGTTTACAATACGGCAGCAGACATTCCCGCAGTGAACGCAAATAGAATTAAGGCAAGACTTAATGACTTTACGGATCTCTGTGTGTTTACTGCACTAGGTGAGTTGATCTTACCGTCAATCGCAGACTTCGGCAACGAAGACAATGCTGAAAGACAGAAGATGGGCTACTACACTCAAAAGGCTGACGCACTATTTGGTGAGTTAATCACTAATGGTGACTGGTATGACTTTGACAACTCCGGGACCATAAGTTCCGCTGAGAAGTCTCCAGGTCAATACAACCTTAAGAGAGTAAGATAATGCGACAAGAAGTTCTAGATTATATCACGGGGTTAGCACTAGGAGGCTATCTTCTTTCACAAGAAGTGCCTTGGAGTGACAACACCATACCGCTTTACATAAAAAACTTGAAAAAGATTTATGTAGACAATGTAGAATATATCACAGAACCCTTGATTGCAACCTTAGGCACGCTGACTATCAATCAACAAACACAAAGCACTCGGATCTATTTTGCCAACGACGCAAAAACAGTTCCTTCTAACTATGACGCCCTAGTATTAGATCTCATAGCCGCTAAAAACATTGACATCGCTGATGGCACAAACCGTCGTGAAGCCAATGTCGCAGTGAGTTATGAGAACGATGTTATGGTAACAGAGATAGAAATACGATTTACAAAATTATCATCATAAAAAGGAGATTGCCAAATGGCATATATTAACCCACAACCAGGAACTGGCAACGCGGTGACCCTGAGCCTTGAAGTAGCGTCAAATGAAAGTGACATTACTCAAAGCAGCGGTCTATCGATACCAGCCCTACAAGATATGACTATCAATGCGGCTAACGATGTTTTTACTTGGAGCCAATTAGATTCAACTGCTAAGAAGCAGGTTGCTACTACCTCTACTAACAGTATTTCAATGAATGTTGTTGTTGACACAGCCACATTCTTCGGAACTGTCGTAGCGGCCACAGTAACAGGCACTATGGCAGAACAAGGTCTATTTGGTTGCAGTCGCAACAAGACATTGATTAACTTCATAATCAGAGTTGAAAACTCTACCACTGACACATTCATCAAAGGCACAGGATACATCACTGGCCTTGCACCGACTGTGACAGCGGATGCACCTGTTTGGGTATCACCAGTTACTATCACAGTGACCGGCGAATACACAGTAGCGGCAACTTAAGAACTCGGGAGCGAGTCAGGAATGGGGGCATAACAGCCCCCTTTTCTTTCACTGCCTATAAATACAAAGGAACAAAGATTTATGGATGTCTTAGATAACAAAACAGACAAACAACTGCTAGAGAGTCTAATAGCAGAGATTGCCAAATGCACAAATGAAGTAAAATGTGCCCGTGGTGATCTAGAAAAGGCTCAAGGTCGTATCAAGTTTCTCTTGGTATTGGCACACGAATTGATCAACAGACAAAAGGATTAACAGATGGACATTTCAACATTAGCAAAAAAACCCAAATTAGTAGAAATAGAAATCACGGACAGTGATCTCGTAGAACGCTACGGCGAAACACTCACTTTCTGGATGATGGATGAACTAGGTATTGATTCCTATTTCAAATTCTATAGACTACAACAAGAACAAAAGACCAGCGAACTCAATGAACTGCTTCGTGATATGATTCGCAAAGCAGATGGTAGCCCCGCTTTGGGCCCCGATGAAGTGCTACCAGTTGATTTGGTATTAGGAGTGTTGGTAGGAGTAAATGATTTTTTGGGAAAGTCAAAACCCAAGAAATCGGAGAAGCAGACTGGGAATTCGCCGAAGTCATCAGCATAGGTAGAATGGCCAAAGCCTATGGACTATTGCCCAGCGAAGTCCGTAGCCGAGGCACATTGTATGATATCAAGGTCACTGAAGCGTTGGTTGCTTGGGAACATAGAATACACGAAGAAGCCAGCACAGGAGTCAAGCAACCACCCAAGTTGTCAGTGGATCAGATGCAGGCAATGATGGAGAGAGTAAAAAATGAAAAACGCAAACAACAACATCACGATGCGGCTTAGAAATATTCAACAGAATACAACTCCCAACGCCTTGGCTCGTGTGGCCTATGACACATTCAAAGAATACACACCCGTAGACAAAGGCAATGCTCGCAGTAAGACAAGATTAAAAAATGATGTTATCCACGCTGACTATCCCTATGCAGTGAGATTAGATCAAGGATACTCAAAACAGAAAGGTGGCGTTGGTATGACTGAACCCACTATCAAAGCAGTGCAGAAATATCTAGCAGACAAGGCGTAAGGAGCGACTATGGCCACTATTGAAGACTTCATTCTTAGATTCAAAACAATTGGTGAAGGTGCCATTAAAAGCACCAGTGCCAGCATACAGAATCTAAAAGCAGATGTAGAAAGTTTCGGACAGGTTGGTGGCCCACTACAAAACACGCTGGGTGGTATTGTTAGTAAACTAGGACCTGTGGGCATTGCTGCCGCAGCCGCTGGTGCCGCTATGTCAGCACTAGGAGGCACAGCACTCAAACTGGCCAATGAGGTTATGGACATTAGTGGTGCCACGGGAATAGCCGCAGGCACCATTAACAATTTCACAGCCAGTGTTATTGCCGCAGGTGGTAAGGCAGAAGATTCCGCACAAATCTTATTCAAACTAAGACAAAGCACTGATGAAGCAGCCGATGGTAACGAACAACTGCAAAAAGCATTTCAGAAGTTAGGTATTTTTGTAACTGATGCTAATGGAAATGTGCGTGATGCCAACGATATTTTTGCTGATCTTATTGCAAAATTTAGAGCAGGTGGTTTGAGTGCAGGTGAGTTAACGGCTGCTATTGATATCGCTGGTAAGACCATTAGAACTCTAGAAACAGAAAAACTTGCTAACATTGCTGATATTAGATACACTGAAGCCGCCAAAGAACTAGACAAACTCAATGAAGCAATGGAGTCAATAAGTCATCAGATCAAAACACAATTGGTTATTGCGTTTGGTGAGTTTGCTAAAATTATCAATGAGGGTGGTATCAGCAGTGGGATAGCCAAGATTACAGAATCCCTGGGAACCTTAGCAGGAAACATCCTCAACTTACCAACTGACTATCTTGCCAAGTTCTTAAATCTATTTGGAGCCGGCATAAAAGATCCAGTAGGACTTGGTAGTCCTTTCCACTTTTTGGTAAAGCAAGCCGAAAAAGATCGATTGAAATTTCAAGCAGAGCAGGTAAAAATGAAAGAGGCTCAAGAAGCCGCAGCCGCAGAAGCACAGAGACTGGCTAAAAAGTTTCCAAAAGACAAACCAACAGACAAACCTAACGAACAAGGTGGCTATGGACGCAGAAGTGACGCTGGTTTAGAAGCAGCCAAGCAGAGTGCTCAACGCATTGCTGAAATGGAAGCAGAAATCACCAAACAAGGTAAGTTAAAAAGCAATTCAGAAAGACTTGCAAGTCTTATGTCACAGTCAGACAAAGAAACTGCTCAGACTTATAAATTAGCATCAGATATTGCGGCAATCCAAATAAATTCTGAAGCCGATACTGCTAAAGAAAAATTGCGTATCGATGCCAATGACAAACTTAACAAATTAGAAAAAGAAAAAGAATTTGCTGCCAAGAAGACAGAGATTGTTGCCAAAGCGGCCGCAGATGAAGCCAACCTTGTCCAGCGTTTTCTAGAACAAAATAAGCGTGAAGCCGAAAGATTAGCAGAAGAACAAAAGAAAGAAGCCGAACGCATTGCTGAAATCATCCGCACCAGCAAGGCTCGCGGAGAAGAAGAGCAAGCATTGAACAAACAAATACAAGAACGCAATAGACTATTGAACATAACACTAGGTGACACCGACAGAGAAAGAAACAATTTAATAGCCATAACAGACATAGAAGAAAAGCGTGAAGAGATCCTGCGTCGTATTAGGCAGATCAAAGACTTACCAGCCGCAGAAAGAGCCGCTAGAGAACAAGAAATAAATGACATCTTTGCAGAAAGAATTAAAATTACTGAAAGACAACAAGAACAAGATCTCAAGAATCAAGAAAACTTCAGCAAAGGATTTGAAAAAGCATTCAAGACTTACGCTGAATCAGCCAAGAACAATTTTGAAACTGCTGGTCGTGTGTTTAGCAAGATAACACAAGGTATGGAAGACTCAATTGTAGACTTTGCCAAGACAGGTAAGTTTGAATTCCGTGGCTTTATTAACAGCGTTCTAGAAGAACTATTACGCAGTCAAGTGAGATCCTTGATAGCACAGACCTTTGGTGGCCTATTTGGCAGCACCAGCAAGCGAGGCACAGTCACTATCGGTGATATCATACCAGGCTTTGCCGCAGGCGGTCTAATTGGCACGAACGGCCCCGTGATTGTTGGTGAAAGAGGTCCTGAACTTCTAGTAGGTGCCGGTGGCAATCGTGTTATACCTAACAATGAATTAGCCAGTGGCACAGTAAACTACAACATATCAGCAGTTGATGCACAAAGTTTCAAACAATTAGTGGCGTCAGATCCAAGTTTCATCTACGCTGTCACTGAACAAGGTAGACGAACCATACCGTCGGGTAGGAGATAATAATGACCACAGCATTTCAGACCGTAATTGATTACAGTCAAGCAATCAGTATCAACAAGAAAAAGAAAGTAGCACAAAGCACCAGTCGTGATGGCACAGTGAAAACCACCAGCCTGGGTGGACAGATATGGGAATTTGAAGTGTCATTGCCTAATGGACCCAAGTGGAGTGATTTCCGTGGCTTGATTGAAAAGATGGAAGCACTAGACAGAGTCACTGTAGGCACCATACAGATCAATCTTGCAGGACAAAGTTGGCTTAATGGTTATCAAGGCAATCTCAGCAATGTCTCGGCTATCACAGTCACAGCAACCACTGGCAATACATTGACTATCACAGGCGGAACCAGCGGACTCAGTGCAGGACAGTTTAAATTCAAAGCAGGTGACTTCATACAACTAGGAGCAGGTGGCAAGGTCTATACTGTGGCCGCTGATGTTGCCTACAATTCAAACACCATTACACTACACAGACCCTTGCGTGATGCCGCAGGCACCTACACCTTATTGGTAGGACAGGCAGTGACTTGGTCAGTAATATGCGTGAAGTTTCCTAATTGGAATATCTTTGCTAGAGACCAAGTGGCCTGGGATGGTCCTTTTGTGTTTGCGGAGAGTTTGTAATGGCCATTAGTCTTAGTGCCTACAAGAACATACAGACCAACCTGTTTGTGAAGTTAGACATACCAGGGTATGCCGTATTGACATTCAGTGACTATCACAAGGCCTACACCATAGCGGGGCTGAGTTATACTGGATTAGGTCAACTGTTGAGTATCGGCAGCACTGAAGACACGCTTCGTGCATCGCCTAGTGATATCTCAATTGCCATTGCTGGTGTGCCAAGTTCAAATGTCACTGACATCATTGACAACAGAATCAAAGGCAGTGAGTGCAAAATATTTCGTGGCTTCTTTGATGTCACTACTGGAGAACTCCTGAGCATTGCTGGCAACCCCGCTGGCAAGTTTCAAGGCATTGTTTCCAATTACGATATAACAGATGATTTGGATATAGGATCCAGCACAGGCACAGTGATACTGACATTGACAGTGACTTCGGTTGTAGAAATGCTACAAGACAAGATCACAGGCAGACGCACTAACCCCAGTGACTTTGCCAGCGGTGATATGGCTCGTGTGCTACCATTACAAAGTTCTAATTTCAACTTCGGAGCCCCACAATGAGTTTTCTATCAGACATTGTAGACTTTGGTAAAACTGCTGTAGGCATTGTTAGTGGCAACAGCATATTCGGCACATTGGCTCGAACAGCCATACTAGGTTATGCAGTAAACAGACTTAGTCAGAGTGCTAACAAAGGACAGGATAGCGGCACCAACAATATTGATGAAGGTGTAAGACTACAGGTCAAACCCAACGCTGATAGCAAGATACCAGTGCTCTATGGTTCAGCATTCTTTGGTGGCAACATCATTGATGCCGCAATGACCAACAGCAACAAGACAATGTGGTTTGCATTGGCTCTAACAGAAAAAACTGGTAGTCTATATTCAACCAGTGCAGCCACAACCTACTTGCTGAACAATGTCTATCTCAATGACCAACGAGTGCAATTCCAAGGCGATGGTATCACTGTTGATTACACACTAGATCGTGCAGGCACCATTGACCGCAACGCCAGCGGACTTATTCAGATCTATTTCTATGCAGGTGGTAGAACAGCAGGACAAAAGCCTGTGGGCTTTGCAGGGGCAGTGGCCAACGCAGAAACATTATTCCCCAACTGGACCTCTGGCACACACGCTTTAACCAATGTGGTGTTTGCATTGGTCAAGGTAGACTACAACAGAGACAAAGGTATTACAGGACTACCAGATGTCAAGTTCAACATTGCCAGTTCAATGTTTACCCCAGGTGATGTCATATATGATTACCTAACCAACACCACTTACGGTGCAGGCATTTCCGCAGGTGACATACTAACCACAGACATCACAGCACTCAACACCTACAGTCTAGCCAGTGTGGCCTATGCTGATCAAGGCACAGGAGCACAAACACTAGGCGATAGATATCAGATCAATGGCCTCATAGACACTGCCAACACGGTGTTAGACAACTCAGAGGCCATACTAAATGCTACTGCAAGTTGGTTGAGTTATGACACACACGAAGGCAAGTGGGGCGTCATAATCAACAAAGCAGAAACCAGTGTAGCCGCTTTCAATGACACCAACATCATTGGCAACATATCAGTCAGCGGCACAGGCCTACAGGATTTATACAATGCTGTCAAGGTTCAGTTTCCACATAGAGAACTTCGCGACAGTGCAGACTTCTACAATATTTCTGTGCCAACAAGTTCGGTGCCAGCCGATTGGTCACCATTCAGTCTCAACACCAATGAAGAGCCCAAGACCTTAAACATAACCTATGACATCATCAATGAGCCCGTTCAGGCACAGATGTTGGGCTTGATTGAACTCAAACAGAGCCGCATAGACAAGGTCATACAATTCAAAACAGATTGGACCTACTACAATCTCAAAGCCGGTGATGTCATCGATGTGACTAATTCAAGATTTGGTTTCAGTGCCAAACTGTTCCGCATAATTGCTGTGAAAGAACAGCAGGACAATGACGGTGCATTGATGATGGACATCACTGCATTAGAATACAATGTGAATGTGTATAGTGTGGCTGACCTATATCGCTTTACTCGCAGTGATGCCAATGGTATTATAACATTTGGTAGCATAGGCACACCAGGCACACCCACAGTCAGCAAGGTAGAAATTGACAGTCGTCCTAGAGTGCAGATCTCAACCACTGCACCAACAGGCATTGTAGAAGCCATTGAATTTTGGTTAAGCAACGATGTCAGTCTTGCTGACGCCAATCGCAGTTATAGAGTTATATCAGTAGAGCGTCCTGTAGGCGGCGGTGTTTACACCAGCGGCACCGCAGTGACATTTGAATATGACAGTGTGAGCAGTAGTGATTTTGTTGTCAAGACCAGAGGCATAAACACAGCCACAACAGGTCCTTTCAGTGCAGTCAGCGGATTAGTCAACTTTGTGCCGAGACAGACCACACAGGCCATTGACTCCAGCACTTCATTGTTCAACAGCACAGGCGGACTACTAGGTGCATTGAGTCTAGTATCCCTGTTAAGCAAGGTCAGCGATTTATTCGGATCCGGTGATACCAGCAAGAGTCTATTCACAAGAATATTTGAAACATTTCAAAGCACAACAGGTCTTGATATCCTTGGACAAGCATCAGGTGGTAGTTTGGTTGTGGCCAGTAATCTCACAGTCAAAGCAGACACAGTAAATCTTACCACAGCGGCTACCAGCGTTGATTTTAAAACACCTCTATTGGCCACAGGCGGACCTGCCGTAGAAGTAAAAATAAAACCAGGTGTTAAAAACAAAGACATCTTGGCCTACAATAAAGAAACAGCACAATGGCAAACCATAAGTGATTGTGTTGTCTGTGATTTTGTTAATACTCCGCCAGCCGATGAAGCGTCAACTCCTTGCAAACTTATAGTAGCCAGCAAATCACCAGCAAGTAATTTTGGAGGTGTAGACGCTAACACAGATGTGTGTGTGGCATCATCCAATGTGCCGTTTGTAGGCAGTTATTTTATACAATTTAACCTGCAACAAGAAAGACTAGGAAGAACACCTGGTTTAGCATCTACAATAACAACAACAACGGAATACAAATACAAAATTGCACAGGCTGGCACCACTGACTTTACTTTTTGGGGTGCGGCCAATAACACAGTTGGCACTGAATGGTTTGCTACTTCACCCGCTACAAATTTTCCTACAGGCAAAACCCTTGATGTTATCACAGTAGGCAAACGATATAAAATTAGAACGGTGGGATCAACTACCACAGCACAGTGGCGAAGCATTGGTGTTGATGATGCGGCAACTCCTGCAGTTGATCTTGAATTTATTGCTACAGCCACGCTAAGTCCAGTGTATGTAGGATCAGGAACTGTAAAAGAAGCCACAGGTTCAGGTTGGGTCTATGGTCCTCCGGGAGCATTTAAAACCAGTGTAAACACTCCGGGATTTGTTGCCAAGTCTGCAGTCAGTCAATTAGTCAAAGGCACAGGCAGTTTTAAACTTTATACAACCAATGGCGACCTTGTAGAAACATTGCCTGTGGCTAACACAATAATTCACACAGACATTGTAGAACTGCCGTTCAAAGACAGAAAGCCTGGCACTGACTATTATATAAACTGGACTGCCGGCGTAGTTACCAATTGCACCTGTGAAAATGATGCAATCGAAGTATCAGAAAATTGGACATTTACAACCAGTCTTACACCAGTAACAGCCTTGGTCAAACCAGGTGGTGCCGCTCAGTTCACATACGATATTAACGACCAAAGAACTAACAAAGGAGCAAAAATACAGTTTACTCCGACACCGTTAGGCACATTGTGTTTGACCAATCAAACACTGGTATTGACCTTTGGCACAAAGATGAAAAAAGGGTCAGGCAGTGTGACATTCACTGACAGGCTTACAGGCACCGTAGCAGCCAGTCTAAGTGTCAGTGCCGCCACTGTGAGCGTAGAAGGAGATAAAACACCAGCAGGTGTTGCAATTCCAGTAGGCACTAAAAT
>Ga0209500_10000556_pt1 | contig 31861 bp, 21 predicted proteins | sample S_140212_EF_Meta_FD_187323 | JGI IMG/M metagenome (GOLD analysis project Ga0209500, IMG submission 187323) | Freshwater microbial communities from Lake Simoncouche, Canada to study carbon cycling - S_140212_EF_MetaG (SPAdes) (version 2) | ecosystem: Environmental > Aquatic > Freshwater > Lake ...
TCGTCGTACCTTCTCGAAATGGTGGATCGTCGTGACGTCATTGAGCACGATCACAGCCCCCCCATCGCCCGACACATCTCGCAAGGCTGTGCCTTGCAAGCGAATCGTGCGATCTCGCAAACCTCGCAGCACTAAATCGTCTTCGACCGGTTCGCGACAATCGATTGCTCGAAGAGCAAATCGTCGCAGGTCGGGATTACGCACAACCTCTTGAAGCGGCCGACGGATGACGGCGTGGGGGTCGAGGCCGAGCAGGTCGGCTGCAGCGCGATTGATGCTCACAATGCGCTGCCTGGCATCGATAGCCAGCACACCTTCGATCATGCTGCCCAGCACGGCCTCCTGCTGAGTGCCCTGCCTGCCAATGGTAAGCCCTCGCTCGACGAGCTGTTTTCGCAGCACTCCTATCGCGTCGGCCAAATCGAATAGCTCAGCTGGCTCGGGTATGGGGATCGCAGTATTCGAATCGCCAGCGGCCATTCGCACGACTGCTTGAGAGAGTTCCTTTACGGGCCGTGCCTGCCGTTTTGCAAGGGCGTACCCAGCCGCCAGCGAAGCCGCGGTCGCTACCAGGTAGCCTGCCAGCATCCGTCGCTGCGAGCTCCCCAATTCTCTGTCAGCCTCTGCGCTCGTGGCAGAAACGCGCACAATTGCTGACGGCCGCCCGGAAATTCCGAGTGGCACGGCGACGGCGAGTATTCGTTTGCCACTGGCCACATCGTAGCGACTCGATCGCGCCACTCGCCCGTCACGAGCCTCGTCGAGCAACGTTTCGCCGTTGGTCGGCCAATCCTGCCCAGCATCGCGATGGCGGGCAGGATCGGGAAATGCCGCCGCGGTGTCGAGCACCTGGCCTGTCAGAGAGAGGAGGTCTATATCGACGTGCGCGGTGCGAGCGATTTCGCGAGCCCCGGTAGCAAACGCTGCGGCATTGAACCCAGCCGTATGCTCCTTTTGATCCACTTCAGCCAGCAGCAGTGTGGTGACTTCAGTGGCCGCATCTGTCATGCGGCGAACCTGATATTCATCCGCTAAGCGAGCCAACTCAACAGAGGCCAGCCAGAAGCACGCCACAAACACAGCCGCGACTAGCGCACACCAGCTTGCAAACAGATGCCATATAAACCGGGTTCGGAGCATGGACACTGACGCAGGGCGACCTAGGGGGGCGAAGGCGAAAAAAACCTTACGCTCGGAAACGGTATCCTACGCCCCGGACCGTTTCGATGTCGGCACCGAAAGATCCGAGTTTTTTACGCAGGCCAGCCACCTGCACGTCTACCGAGCGCTCCGTCACAGGATAGTCTTCCCCCTTCACCGCGTCGACAATCTGCGTGCGTGTATAGGCCCAACCAGGCCTTTTTGCGAGAAATTGGAGGAGTGCAAACTCCGTGTAGGTGAGGTCGAGAGGCTCGCCGGCAAGGGTTACCTCGTGTCGGCCTGGGTGAATCGAAAGCTCTCGAATGTCGATCGTGGTTTCCAGTGTGGCCTGTCGCTCAGCCTCTTTTCGGCGCAGCAATGCCTTCACGCGGGCCAAAAGCACACGGGGGCTAAACGGTTTTGCAATGTAGTCGTCGGCGCCCCGCTCAAGCCCCACGATTACATCGCTCTCCTCGCTCTTGGCGGTGAGCATGATGATTGGGATATCTCGCGTTTTGGAATCAGCTTTGAGCCGCCGGCACACCTCGAGGCCGTCGACTGCCGGCAACATCAAGTCCAGCACGATCAAGTCGGGGGCCTGCTTTCTAGCCGACTTCAGGGCCTCTTCTCCAGTGACCACACAGCTCACTTGATAGCCATCCTTTGAGAGGTTGTACCGCACCAACTCGAGCAAATCTTCCTCGTCATCTACGACGAGGATCTGATGAACCACGGCTGCGTCTGGAGACGCTTTACTTTTTCCAGAGATTGGCTTCACAGGAATCCCAGCGGGTGGCAAGAGCGACGAGACCAAGAGTGACGAGACTTTGTGCGGCAGTGGTTTTGAGGTCATGGTTCCAAAGGCCATAGTGCTATTCTACGTTTGGGTGATGATTTGGGGAGGCTCCATCAGAATTCGCATGCGTGAATCCACGCAGTCTATGTCGGCACCACCCCCTGCCGAAAGCGTTAGATTTGCGTGAGCAATCGCACGGCCGTCGCGGCAGATCAGGCTGCACTCAGGACAACAACAATTCAACATCGTCGGCTGAAAGACTCGAAATCATGGTGTTGTCAGCCCGGACGATCGAATCGGCGAGGTCCCGCTTTCTGGCCTGCAATGCCAGGATTTTTTCTTCGACGGTGTCTTTTGCTATTAAGCGGTACGCAAACACCCGCCGCGTCTGACCGATGCGGTGGGCGCGGTCGACGGCCTGCGCCTCGACGGCTGGATTCCACCATGGGTCCAAGATGTAGATGTAGTCGGCGGCCGTGAGATTGAGCCCCTGCCCGCCCGCCTTCAGGCTCACGAGGAACAACCGACAATCGGGGTCTTCTTGAAAGTGTGCCACGCGCCCCTGACGGTCGGTGGTTTTGCCATCCAGATATTCGTACGGTATCGAACGGGCGTCGAGTTGGCGCCGCAGGATTGCCAGAAAACTCGTGAACTGGCTAAACACGAGCACCTTGTGCCCCTCGTCAAGCACTTCGCCGAGTTGTTCCAAGAGCGTCTCCAGTTTCGCGCCCGGTTCGTCCAAACGGGACGGATCGACGAGCCCCGGATGGCAGGCCGTTTGTCGCAGTCGCAGTAACGCCTCAAGCACGGCAATACGAGAGCGACCAATCCCCATTCGGCCGATGCGGCCGGAGAGTTCGAGCCGGTAGTGTTCCCGCAACTCGTCGTAGGCCTTCCGCTGCGATTCGCCCAACTCACAGAAGATCGTCTGCTCTGTTTTCTCCGGCAGATCCGAAAGCACCTGCGCCTTTGTGCGACGTAAGAGAAATGGCCGCACCGCACGAGCCACAACATCCGCTGCGCTGCCGCCTGTCAAAAAACGCTTCAGTCGCGTGGCACTACCGAGTTGCCCTGGGTTGAGAAATTCGAAAATGCTCCACAGTTCGCCAATGTGATTTTCAACGGGTGTGCCCGTGAGCGCCAGTCGGTGCCTCGCACGGAGCAATCGGCAAGCCTTTGCCGCTTGACTGCTGGCATTTTTAATCGACTGTGCTTCGTCCAACACGACGTAGTCGAATTCAATATCTCGGTGCCGCATGACATCGCGGCGCAATGTGCCGTAGGTGGTGAGCACGATATCCCACTCCCCGAGCGACTCCGACTCACCCACCACCCGCGTGTTCCCTGTGTGATTGAGCACTCGCAAGGTTGGGGCAAACTTGTGCGCCTCATCAATCCAGTTGAAGACGAGGCTTTTTGGAACCACGACAAGCGACGGGCGGTTAGAAATTCCCTCTTCTCGCAGCATCTGCTGCCGTCGCAAGAGCATGGCCAGCACCTGGATTGTTTTGCCGAGGCCCATGTCATCGGCGAGGCAGCCACCCAGCCCCATGCGCTCTAGGAACGAAAGCCAACCGAGGCCTTCACGCTGGTAATGGCGAAGCGTTCCCTGAAATCCCTCAGGCTCGTTCTCGGCCTCGGGCCGTTCGCCACGGGCCAGTTCCTCGCGAATTTTTTCGAAGGCTTGGTCTACGTGCGACTGAGGCTGCCCAGCGAGCAGCGAGTCCAGTAGGGCCACCTGAATGCGGCCGTAACGGAGTCGACCGTCGTGCTTTTGGGCAAGCGCCACCATCGGCTCAAGCTGTTCGGCAAGGCTCTCCGGCAGGATGCCGAGCGAACCGTCGGAAAGCTCCACCGAGCGCTCGCCGCGAGCCAACGCCTCGAGCAGCGCGGGCATCTCGGCCGACACGCCGCCAAAATCAACGGAGCCTGAGAGCTCAAACCAGTCGATCCCGCTGGTTACGTTCCAAGCCACGCTCCCTGCTGGCCGATAGCGACGGCCAGCCACTTCCACCGCCCAACCAGAGGCCGCCAACTGAGACACCGACGCATCCAGCCTCGCCCGAGCAATTTCCACATGGTGGGTCACGATTGTTTCATCACCCTCAACGTGCTTTGGTGCCGTCGCCCCAAAGCGAGGCAAGCTGGCCATGGCTTCGCGTTCTGCAGCCCGATCGCGTCGCACAAAAATGCGCCTAGCGATGTCGGCCGCGCCACCTGCAGGATCGTCGGCCGCAATCTGCATACCGCCGTAGTCAAACCAGATGCGTCCAGCCATTTGCACGCGCGACGCAGTCCGACGCCGGCTGCGGCGGGGACCATCGTCTGGATCGCTACTCTCGGCATCGTCGTCCGAAATAGCCGGTGAGTCGTCCAGCACAAGCTTGGGTCGCGGCTTTCCCGATTCGATCCGCCAGCCTGTCCAGCCTGGCAGTTCCAGCTTTGGCACATCTGCCAACGAAGCGAGATGTTCGATGAGACCGTCTGTTTGTGCGCCCGAAAGCTCAATCGGACCGCGTCGCTCAAACTGCTCCATCCAACCGGTCGCCCAGCCTGCGGAACTGCCCCACCCCGTCGATTCGCCCACGGACAATCGGGCTAGGCGGTCTGCAAACACAACGAGCCCAGATCGCAGAATCGCTCTGGGCTCACGGAGATCTTTTCGCTGGCTGCCTCGCACGAGCATGCCACGTAGCGTGGCTTTGCCTGGCCGCGGCAGCGGAGCTTCCTCGCCCTCGGCCATCTCGCTGACGGTCTGGGCCTTCATGCTCACCACATCCTCTGGCTCCAACACGAGCGCAAATTCCCACGGTCGGCCGCCGTCCCACGTCAGTGGAATCACAGTGTCTGGCGCGCGGCGAGGCTCGGGCTGCACAATGAGCCGGCCGGTTTCGCAGAGCATGGCCAGTTGGGTTGGAGCCGCCTGCGGGCTGACAGCAATCCGGGCGATGCTGCGCCGTTCGAGGGCTTCGACTGCGCCTGTTTCACTGACGGCCACTGTGCCCACAAGCTGGGCTAGGAGCGCCCGCTCGGCTGTGTCCAGTTGCTCAAAGTCGGTGTCGCCTACGTGTGACGGTCCAAGCACGATCGGCCGCGGACGGCCGCTGGCATTGCCCGCGACATCCAGCTGCATCCGGCAAGGCACGAGCACCGCGGCGTGGGCCGAGGCCGATGCTCCAATATCCAGCATGAACACGAGGGCACCACCAGAGCGACGACCGTCGGCGAGCGTGAGTACCCGCGTGCGCACGGCCGGTTCGACGAGGCGGCGACGCTCTTCAAGATCCGTGGCCCAGGCCGGTTGCCGCGAAGGGCCTCGCTTGGTCGTCGGAGTGCTGACAGTGACGGTGGTGGGCGTTCCCCGCACCGGTGGACGCGAGCCCATGAATGGGGTGGATGGGGTTTCATTTGCGTCATCAACACCCGCATCGGCACTATCGCCAAGATCTTCTGCAGACTCGTCTTCGCTCTCGGCATCGTCTGACGGCACGATATTCAATACGACGGGCGTGTGGTCTTTGATGTTGGGAAAAAGTTCTCGCCGATCCACTTCGAGGAACACGGCTGCCAGCAACGCGCATGGCTTGCCGGCACGACCTCGCTTGCTCGTGCACCGAGTCTCTAGTGTCAGCCCACCTCTGCGACCGGCAGAAAGTTCGAGCATGACATCGTGCGACTCACCAGCCTCATCGGTGATCGTGGCGCGAACCTGGCCGACCCGTGGGCACGAGACTCGCACGGGAGCACCCGCTCGTGCCTTTGCCACATCGGCCCGCTCGAACAAGTGAAAGAGACGCTTTTCAAGACTCGCCATACTGCAAACGCCCATTGAAGTGAGTGGTTGCGCACGACAAATCAACTCCACGTGTGGACCGGCGCGCAACACGCGAGTGTACCCTGCGGGGGCCACGCGTGTGGAGAGGCTACGAAAAGAAGCCGTGTCAGAGCAGAAAATCAAACATAGCCCAGCCTCCGCCACGGCGGAGCGACACCCCGTCTCTTACCACCGCGCGATCTTCCATACGCATCCTCAGCCCGAGCCGAAGTGGAATCCTAGGCGGCTTTCCAGAAAATGCATCGGGCACAACTCAGGCACCTTGAACCGTTGCGATGAGTTCCAGAACATTTTCTACCGGCGTGTGTGGCAACACACCGTGGCCGAGGTTGAAAATGTGGCCTGGGCGGCCGGCGGCTTGAGCCAGCACCTCTTGCGTGCGACGCCGCACCGTATCTCTGTCGGTGAGGAGCACCGCCGGGTCGAGATTGCCCTGTACCGCCCGATCATAGCCGACGGCCGCCCACGCTTGACCGAGGTCGATTCGCCAGTCGATACCGATGACGCTGCCCCCGGCTTCAGCCAACAGAGGCAACAACGACGGATTGCCGGTGGCAAAGTGAATGACGGGCGCGCGCCGCGAGGCCTCGGCAATCGCCGTGCGGCTATGCGGGAGCACGTAGCGCCGGTAATCATCGGGCCCGAGACAGCCAGCCCAACTGTCGAAGAGTTGCACAATCTGAGCACCAGCATCCAGTTGAGCCACAAGATAGCGGCTCACCGCTCGCGCCAACCGATCCATGAGATCGTGCCAGGCCGATTCCTGACGGTACATGAACAACTTCGTGTGCAGCCACGCACGACTGCTGCCTCCTTCAATACAGTAACTGGCAAGCGTAAAAGGCGCGCCGGCAAAACCGATCAGAGGAATTGAGTCATCAAGGCCCGCACGCGTGGCCCGCACTACGTCCATGACAAAGGAAAGCTGATCGAGGTCGTCCAGTTCTCGCAACCGCTCAACGTCGGCCGCCTCTCGCAACGGATTATGAATCACAGGCCCCTCGCCAACAGTGAATTCCAGATCCATCCCCATCGGCTCCAGAATCGGCAAGAGATCACTAAAAATGATCGCTGCATCCACGCCTAGCCGGCTGACCGTGGCAAGCATCACCTCGGCGGAGAGGCTTGGATTTTTGCACAACTCCATGAAGCCGACTTTCTCTCGCACGCGTCTGTATTCTGGCAGATAGCGTCCGGCCTGCCGCATCAGCCAGACGGGAGTGCGCTCCACGGGTTCGCGCCTGCAGGCGCGCATCATGAGCGATTGACTGAAGCGATCTGGGAGTACAGAAGGAGCCATGCCAGCAGTATAACTGGATAAAAAAACTCTCGCATCCTTTCCTTGGGCGATTGCCGTTTTCGAAACTCACCTCACCCCGTCCCTATCCTGACGTTGCCGTCCTACAAGCCCGAGGCGTAAGCCGAAGTGGAATCCGGGCGAGCCTTGAAGAAAACTGTTGCCACTGCTGAAAAACGCCGCCTCGATGGCCGTGGACATGAGAAAAGCCGACACTCGATTTTGGATGGGCTGGATGGGCTGTTAGGTTAGAGTGTTCTGCACGCAAGGATCACATGATCGAATTTGTATCTCGCATATCCATCGTCTGCTTTGTTGCCAGCTACATGGTGGCGCTGGTCTGCGAGGCTTCGCGACTGGTCTTTCGGTCGGGCATCCGCGGTGCGGCGATGATCGGATTTGCATCGGCGGGTTTGTTTGCGCACACGCTCTTTCTCTTGTGGCGGGCAGCCAACGAATCGGCCGTGCCGCTCTCCAGTGCCTTTGACTGGTATCTCCTAGCGGCGTGGATGCTGGCTGCCGGCTATCTCTGGCTCACGATCGCCAACCCACGCACGCCCGTCGGTCTCTTCATGTTGCCCGTGGTGCTCGGGCTCATCGGCGCGGCACAACTCTCCAGCCGCGAGCCATTTCCACAGACCCCCGCCACTCAGGTCTGGGGTGCCATTCACGGCGGCTTCAATCTTGCGGCCAGCGTGGCTGTTGCGATCGGCTCCATTGCGGGCCTCATGTGGCTGATTCAAGCCGGGAGATTGGCACGCAAGCAGGCGCCGCTGCAAGGGTTTCGGATGCCGAGCCTCGAGAAGCTTGCCGTGACAACCAGTCGCACGCTTTCAATCGCCGCCTGGACGGCCACTGCCGGCTTTCTCTCGGGGTTAGTACTCAATGCCGTTACCCGCCAAGCCGGCCTCTTGGAAACGGTTCCTTGGACCGACCCTGTCGTGCTGCGTATGGGCGCGTTGGTTGCTTGGCTTGTGAGTGCCGAATGTGTCTCTCGCATAACGTGCAGGCGTCCCAGTGCAGCCAGCACCGCAGCCTGGCTCTCGCTGGTGAGCTTTGGCGTGCTCACGCTCTCGATTCTGTGGGGGCTCTTTGGTGTTACACGCCACGGTGTGCCCCCTCCCAAGCCACTGCCTCTTCACAGCCAGCACGTCCCGGCAGCCAAGGCTGGGCTGGCCAGCGGGGTCTCGCCATGACGCTCGCCTTCGTGGGTGGCACGCATCGCACAGTGCCGCTGGATCTGCGAGAACGCCTAGCTTTCTCTGCGGAGCAGGCGGCCGAGGCCCTGCGCCGTTTTCGCGAACGTTTTCCCGGCCGTGAGGTAGTGATTCTTTCCACGTGCAACCGGGTTGAGCTCTACACTGCCGGCGAAAAAAATGCGGTACCGCCGCCGACTGAGCAGATCGTGTCTTTCTTGGCTGAATGCCGTGGAATCGATGCGGGTTTGCTCGCGCCTCTGCTCTCGGGAGAATCCGACAAAGCGGTCGTACGGCATCTCTTGAGCGTGGCCTCTGGGCTCGACAGTATGGTCCTCGGCGAGCCGCAGATTGTGGCGCAGGTCAAACAGGCTTGGGCGATCGCTCAGCAGAGCCAGACCACCGGGCCGCTGACCGGTGAGATGTTTCAGGCAGCCCTTAGAACCGCAAAACGAGTAGCCAGCGAAACCGCTATCGGCCGTCAGCGGCTGTCGATTCCAAGCATGGCGGTCGCCGATTTTGCAAGCGGCGTGTTTGAGCGATTCGATGACAAGCGAGTGCTCCTCATCGGAGCTGGCAAGATGGCCCGCGAAACACTCCGCTACCTCCGTGATGCGGGAGCCCGCGACGTGGTGGTTGTGAACCGCACGGCCGAACGAGCTGGCGATCTGGCCGCGACCCTCGGCGCCAGAGCTGAACGATTTGAGAACCTTGAAAGAGAGCTCGTTGCAGCCGATGTGGTCGTGAGCACGACAGGAGCGACCCATCCTGTTGTCTCGGAAGAACTTTTCATGCGGGCGGAGTCGCATCGCGAGGGTCGGCCGCTGGTGGTGCTCGATTTAGCGGTCCCACGAGATTTTGATCCTCGCATCGGCAAGCGACCAGGCGTATGGCTCTACTCAATCGACGATCTCTCAGCGGCATGCGACGCCAACCGCACAAGCCGGCAGCGGGAGCTGCCCGGTGCAATGGCCATCGTGGACGAGGAAACCAACCGCTTTATGGGCAACCTCCACCACCGCTCAACGGTGCCTGTGATTGAGCAACTGCGAGCCGGCTGGGTTGAAACCGGTGACGCTGAACTGGATCGCCTGTTTCGTCGATTGCCTCACCTCGACAACACATCTCAGGCGGAGATACGCCAGGCTTTCGACCGTTACGCTGCAAAACTCTTGCACTCGCCGCTGGCTTCGCTGCGAACTGAAAGCCACTCCGGCTCACCGCACGGGCTGCTCGATGCGCTCAAGCGGCTATTTGACCTCAAAGAATAGTTCTCACTTGGCAGGCTTCGCAAGGCAGTGTGAGAGCGCGAGCAGCGAGTAGCTTGTCGCGAGGTTCGGATCGCCTTCCATCCATCTTGGGTTTGCATTGATCCACGAGCCATCAGAGTGCTGCCGAAGAATGATCGCATCGGATAGTTCGCTTCGCCAGTCATGGACCTCCCCGTCGGCTGCGGTGAACGTGTCTTCGGCAAACACATCAAGGGCCTTGGAGGCAGTGTGAAAATAATAGAAGAGACCGGCATCCCCCATTCCAGGATTTTCTGCAAATGTGTAGTGCTTCGAAAGCCAAGAGAGGGCTGCCTTCACACGGGGGTCGTCCTTTGAAAGCCCGGCAAAAATCATGCTCTTGAGTCCTGCGTACGTCATCGAACCATAGCTTCTCAAACCGCCTTCGGGTGTCGTACCAGCCTGACTCTCGCCGCCGGCCGCTGGCGTGTAATAAAATCCGCCGTCTGGGTTTTTAGCTGGAAACGGGAGCGTGTTGTTGGGGCCTTCAAGGTTCTGCGTCCGCGATACAAAAACAAGCGCCCGCTGAATGGCTGGATCCTCGGCATCAGCGCCAACACTCCGAAGAGCTTCGATTAAAAATGCTGTGTTCGAAAGATCGGGCCGATTCTTCTTGCCGTAGCCAGCGCCACCGTAGGAGGGATCGGATAGCTTTGATCCCTCCTTGGCGTCCCACTGCAATCCCTTCACAAAAGCCTCGGCAGCTTTGATCTGTTTGTCGTACACCCCGTCGCGGTTGCAGGCAGCCAACGCCAGCATGGCGATCGATGTTTCGTAGTTGGCAACCGGCGAGTCCACCGGGTAGATGCCGCCATCGGCCTGCTGAAAGGCCAGCAGGTAGGCAATCCCCCTCTTCACCGCTGGTGCGTCGGCGGGTGTGCCGCTTTTCACAAGCGCCGTCACAGTCAACGCCGTCACGGCTGGGCCGGCCTGCGATGAGAAACTGCCATCGGCGGCCTGTCCCTGCTTCATGAGAAACTGCGCAGCTTTGTCGATGGATGCCCGAACAGCGGCTTCATCGGCAGCGCCAGCGGTGGGCATAGCGAACAAAGTTCCACGGCCCACAACGAGAGCCACGATCAGCAAACGGAGCAGCTTCACGGGATGCCTCCTGGGTTTCACACGAAAGAATGACAATGAACCAAACGTCAGTCGGGTTTCTCTCTTCTACGCACTTCCAAGAGCACGCTCTCGTTGTCGCTGCTACGGATCGGCCAAGCCGCAATGCGGCGGATCGTCACCTGCTTCGCAAATCCCTGGTGCCTAGCTTCGCCCTTCTCTTCCTCCCAGCGAGGCCCCTTCACGATCAACATCCGTCCGTAACGGTCGCACAGCGGCTCAAACCAACTGAGCAGTTTCACCAGTGGGGCAACTGCCCGCACGACCAGCGTATCAAACCGGCCCTTGGTTGCGCCCGACTTTGAGACGAGCGTTTGGGCCGCGCCATCGTGCACCCGAATCGCGAGGCCGACTTCCGACAGAATTTCACGTACGGCTCGAACTCGCTTGCCCACGCTGTCGGAAAGATCGACCTTCAGATCGGGCCGCACAATCGCCAGAATCACGCCGGGCACACCGCCACCGGTGCCCACGTCCAGAATGCGTTCACCGGGAGCTAGGTGCGAGGCGATCGCCACGGCATCGGCCACATCGCGGGAAACGAATTTTTCGACGTCGGTGTGCCGCGTCAGATTCAGTCGTTCGTTCCAAGACCAGAGGCTCGTGGCATACGCAGCGAGTTTCTTCAACGCTCTTGGCGGAACCTCAAGCCCCAATCGGGCGCACTCCTCCGCAATCGCTCGCGCGAGATCTGGCGTGAACGCTGTGGGTAGGGTTGGCTGGCTCACTTGATAAACAACATCTCGCGGTAGGTTGGCAGCGGCCAGAGATCATCCGGCAGGATCATCTCCATCTGATCGGCTACTTCGCGGAGGCTTGCCATGGCCGGAATCACTCTGTCGTGGAAGTGCTGCACCTCTCCGGCAATGTCGTGGCTGCCGCTGTGGCCTGCCGCCTTCTCCAACTCCTCAATCCGCTTTTCGAGCGTGCCCACGAGGCTTGTCAGTTTGTCGAGCGTGCCCATGTGAACGGCCTGCCCAAGGTTCTTGAGCTTCGACGCCGTGTCGACCAATTCGCCTTGGTAGCGATAGCCGGCAGGCAGGATCATCGTCTTGGCAATCTGCAGAGCCGATTGAGCCTCTGTGTTGACGTCTTTGCAATAACGCTCCATGTAAATCTCGTAGCGGCTGCGAAGCTCTCGCTCAGAGAGCACTCCATATTTTTCAAACAGGGCAATGTTCTTCGGCGATGCCAGCACTGCAAGCGCTTCGGGAGTGGCTTTCAAGTTGGGCAGTCCACGCTTCTTGGCCTCCACTTGCCATTCTGGCGAGTAGCCATTGCCGTTGAAAATTACTGCCTTGTGCTTGGAAATAATCTGTTGCAGCAGAGCCTCGAGGGCTGCGTTGAGCTTGGACGTATCGCCACCGGTGGCCTTTTCTAATTCCGTGGCGATGAAATCTAGGCTCTCTGCCACAATCGTGTTGAGGGCTACCAATGGGCCGGCAATCGACTGGCTAGAGCCCACCGCGCGAAACTCAAACTTATTGCCCGTGAACGCAAACGGGCTGGTGCGGTTGCGGTCCCCAGCGTGCTTGGGCAACGACGGAAGGGTGTCGACCCCAACGGTGAGCGTGCCGCTCGACTTGCTGCTCGTGGCCTTTCCTTTCTCAATCTGCTCGAACACATCCGCGAGTTGCTCGCCCAAGAAAATTGAAATAATTGCCGGAGGAGCTTCGTTGGCGCCCAAGCGATGGTCGTTACCGCTGGCGGCAACAACAGCCCGCAGCACATCTGCATGCAGGTGAACAGCTCGGATCACCGCCGCACAAAATGTCAGGAACTGCGCATTGGCATGCGGGCTCTCCCCTGGCTCGAGCAAATTACCCAGCCGGCATCCGATCGACCAGTTGACGTGTTTGCCAGAGCCGTTGATGCCGGCAAATGGCTTTTCGTGGAGCAGGCATGCCATCCCATACTTTTGAGCAACCCGCGTCAGCGTCTGCATGATTGTCTGCTGGTGGTCGGTGGCAATATTGGCATTTTCATAGAGTGGGGCAATCTCGTACTGCCCTGGAGCCACCTCATTGTGTCGCGTTTTCACAGGCACGCCGAGTTTGTAGAGCTCCCGTTCGCCATCCAACATGCAAGCCAAAACACGCTCTGGGATTGCCCCGAAATACTGATCTTCAAACTCCTGCCCCTTTGGGGGCTTGGCGCCAAACAACGTGCGACCTGTCATCACCAGATCGGGCCGGGCAAAGTAGAAGTTGCGGTCGATCAGAAAATATTCCTGCTCGGGGCCGGCCGAAGCCGTCACCTGACCGATATCCTTGTGGCCAAACAGGGCCAGCACACGGTGAGCCTGCTTGTCGATCGCCTGCATCGAACGCAAAAGTGGCGTTTTCTTATCGAGAGCCTCTCCGGTCCATGAGCAAAACGCGGTCGGGATGCAGAGCGTTGTGCCATTGGGATTATCGAGGACATAGGCGGGGCTGGTCGGATCCCACGCGGTGTAACCTCGAGCCTCAAACGTGGCGCGCAGGCCGCCGGATGGAAAGCTCGATGCATCGGGCTCGCCCTGAATCAGTTCCTTGCCGGAAAACTCTGCGATGGCATCGCCGTCGCCTGTGGGCGTGAGGAAACTGTCGTGCTTCTCTGCGGTGAGCCCCGTGAGAGGATAGAAAACGTGTGCGTAGTGCGTGGCACCCTTCTCAATGGCCCAGTCCTTCATCGCCATCGCCACGGCGTCTGCAATGCTGGAGTCGATCTGCTTGCCTTGCTTGATCGTTGCCTGCAATGCCTTGTAGACGCTCTTGGGCAAACGGTCTTTCATGACGGAGTCGCCGAAAACATTGGCGCCAAAAATCTCGCTCGTGGGAGTCTCGCGGAAGTTCCAAGCCTGTCCGTTCGACTTGTAGTTGTTAATCGCCGCAATCGCACTGGCACGGGCACTTGTCATGGAAAGTTCTTTCTTCTTTGGGGCGCATGGCAACGCCGATGTAAAAAACCAGCCGGAAAAAGGAAACCGCCGGAAAAGAAAACAGCCGGGGGCCGTACGATTGCAGAACGAAGGCAACTGTCTTTCGACCAACAGGTCCGGAGACCACTCGCCCAGGTTCTGCACACCGCAGCCAGAAGAAGATTTTCTGCGGCGCACGCAAGCCTTCCGAAATCACTCGCAATGGGCAATTTACAGGCGAGCCAAGGCGAGTTCAAGTCGCCCTGCAGCGACCGGCCGTACAGGCGGGAGTTAGCGGGCAACCGTCGTGCGTTGAGCGGGCTTTGAGGCGGGCCGGACCGCCGATCGCCGGGCAACTTCGACAGCCGTATCCAGCACAGCATCGCTAGCATTTGCGTCAGGAATCGCCGTGGCCGAATCCCCGACTGGCTTGGCGACTGACTGCACTGCCAGATCGGGCTCAACTCCCACCCGGCTGTAGGGGTGGCCGTTGGGGGAATAAAATTTAGCCGTGGTGAGTCGCATGCCGACTCCTGCCACTTCCAGCGGAAAGATGCCTTGAATCGATCCTTTGCCGTAGCTTCTGGCACCCACGATCGTGCCACGGGCATGGTCCCGGATAGCCCCTGCAAAGATCTCGCTGGAACTGGCGGAATCGCCGTCGATCAAGACCACCAGCGGCATTCTCCATGTACCGGGACGGCTGGCCGAGTAGTTGAAATCTTCCTCGGGACTCCGACCGCGAGTGGCCACAACCAGACCTCGCTCCAGGAAAAGGTCGGCCACATCCACAGCCGACGAGAGCAGGCCACCGGGATTTCCACGGAGGTCAATCACCAGCGAACGCATGCCCGATGCATCCAGACGCCGCAGCGCGGCCTCCAGATCGGCGGCAGTGGTTTTCTGGAAAGACGTAATCTTGAGGGCAGCCACGCCGGCTACCTGATCCAAGATTCGCACATCCTCAATGCTTGGCACCTCCACATGCTCACGCCGCACGGTCACGGCCCGAGCTGGCGATGGCGCCCGTAGAATCGCGAGCGTCACAAGAGAGCCTTCGGGGCCCTGCAGCAGTTGGGCTGCCTCATCCACATTCAGGCCACCGATCGACCGACCGCCAACGCCCACTAAATGGTCGTTGGCCCGAATGCCAGCCCGCTGGGCGGGGCTGCCGGGAATCACGTGCACCACGAGCAAGCCATCGGCAGCGCTCTTGAGTTCGAAGCCAAGGCCCACAAAGTTGCCTTCAATCTGCGCGTACAGATCGTCGAGCTGGCCGTTGGTCAAAAATGCGGAGTATTCGTCGAGGCCACCCATCGCAGCGGCCGTCATCTCCATGAGCGAAACAGCCGGAGGCACACCGAGCGAAGTGTGGGCAATGCGGGCGACCCACGCGGCAAGCGTTTCGGCATCGTTCTGCGAACTGACCGAACGTCCGGCAGTGAGCTGCGATATCTGTTGGCGGTAGAGCGTGCGGCGTTCGGGCGTGGCCTGCCCGGCATAGAGCGAGACAAATGCCGTGTCTTCGACAGCAACATCCATCGCCCGAATGCCTCGCGACACGAGCCTTGCGAAATTTGGTGATTCAACGTGGTGCGAACCGATGCGAGCGAGTACCTCGGCATAAACGCGACGGGCATCGGATTCAGTGAGCTTGGCTAACTGGGCGCGAAACGCATTTTCAGAGTAGCGTCGAGCGATGTCGCAGTGGATCTTGGCAAGGTCGTAGCACTCCGTCAGCTCTTTATCCAGCGTGCCTTTGCGAGCTGCCGTCTCGCAGATGCTCACAACATCGGCCCAGCGGTGCTCCTGTTTGAGCACGTGAGCCCGCACCACCAGATCGTTTGGCGGCTGCACGGTAGCAACCTGCGGCACAGCCGGTGGCACAACTGACACTGGCTGGATGGCCGAAGCACCGACGGAAACAGGATCAGATGGGATGGGCAACCATGTCTGATCGGCCTGACCGGCCTGGCGTGTCTGGCCTGCGTGGTCTAACTGGGTTTGGCCGGTTTCGGCCGCCTGCAAGCCGACTGCGAGCAGCAGCACGGCCGGCGAACACAACGCCCACAAAGTCAAGCCCAACAGGGGGCGGCGAGCAAACTTCGTTGAGCTGAAAACGACGTTCACGTAGGCAATCCGTTCGCGGGTGGCCGCATCCTGAAGCGGCAGGCAGCGGTCTCTCCGTTGACCACTCGCGATTATGGATCACAGAAAGGGGCTGGTCAAAAAAATCGCATCGTTGGAAACACGGAATTTTGGTTCCGTCCGACGAATCATGTTTTTGCGATCTTTCAACCTATTTTTCACAGTGTGGACGACACATTGGTAAGATGCATTTCGCTGCGACTGCCTTCATAGGTGCAACAACCAACATCACACGGCCGTGCAGTGTGAAAGCCATACGATCGCCATGACCAGTACAACCGTCCCAGCCGGCACACCAGCGGAAGGTTTTCCGGCCGATGAACAGCCCACGATGGTCTTGCTCGATCGTGTTCGGCAGGGCGATAGCACAGCCATCAATGGCCTGCTTGCTCGGCACCGCGACGCCATCAAGCGGATGATCTCACAACGGATGGACCGAGGCGTTCAGCAACGCGTGGACGCCAGCGATATCGTGCAAGACGTTTTGGTGGAAGCCAACCGACGGCTGGCCGACTATCTAGCCAATCCAACAATGCCATTTCAACTCTGGCTGCGGCACATGGCAAAGGATCGTTTGATCGACGCGCATCGGCGGCACCGCGTGGCCTCGATCCGCAGCGTCGACCGCGAAGTGTCGAACTCGGCCCCGAAGGGCTCCGACCACTCGCAGACCGACATGATGGCACAGATCGTGGATGCGGAACTCACGCCAGCCGCAGCGGCCACGTGGCACGAATTAGAACGACGTTTTGCAGCGGCCGTCGAACGACTCGACGATGACGATAGGCAGATTGTGCTCCTGCGTCATTTCGAACACCTCTCCACCGCCGACACAGCCGTTGCTCTAGGGCTCTCCAAGCCCGCAGCCGGCATGCGTTACCTGCGGGCCATGCGTCGGCTCCGCGGGTTGCTCGATTCATAAGGCTGTTTTGCGCCGCTGCCGGAAATACTTGAGACCCGGCACGAAGAAGCACAAACCGCTCACGGCGCCAAAGATCACGTGCGAAATGTCAGCCTCAAAATTATTTTGGGCAAGGCACATCACAATCGCTGTGACAAACAGCACAGTGGCTTGAATATAAAATGTGCCCGAGAGAATTCCCGCTTTGGCAAAAAACGCAAATCCCGCCACGAGCGCCAGCACAGGTGACAGCGTGAGCACTTTCAGGTCGAGCAAACCCTCCACCCAAAAGAGCATGATGCTCGCGATTACGCTTCCGCCCCAGATGTGGGCGACTTGTCGCTCGACGGCCGTGACTGGGCCCGTCAGATGCCGCAACGCCCAAAAGATTGGCGCCCACAATGCCAGCCCCCCGGTCCAAAGCACAAGATACGGCCAGCGAGTCGTCACGCCCTGCCAAGCCAGCACGTCGGTGGTCAGGCAAATTACAAACAACACGACCGAATGCCACATCCAGAGAAGGCCCCAGTTTTCGAGCACAACGGCGTGATGCGTTTCACGAAAGAGTCTGGCGACAACGTCGGCCATGCCGCCGCGGCGAGCGGCGATCGTTTCGCCCACCAGAAAGGCTTGCAGGTCTGCAGCCAAGGCGCCCGCCGAGGCATACCGAAGCTCCTGCGGCTTTTGAAGCGACTTGAGCGCGATCATCTCCAAATCTCGGTCCACGCCGGCATCGATGAGCCTTGGTGGCAGTGGATCGGCTTCGAGCACTGCCAGCAGCGTATCCATTGGATTTGAGAATTGAAACGGCGGGCGGCCAGTCAGCATCTGATACAAAATTGCGCCGAGACTCCACACATCGCTCATCGGGCCAACAATCCCACGACTTCCAGCCGCCTGCTCGGGCGACATGTAGCAGGGGGTACCGAGGATGTCGCCTGTGTGCGTGACCGATCCATCGCCCACCATTCGCTTGGCAAGGCCGAAGTCGGAGACATGCGGCCACCCCTCGGAGTCGATCAAAATATTGGAGGGTTTGAGATCCCGATGGAGCACGCCCGCGGCGTGGGCTGCCTGCACGGCTGTGGCGACTCTGGCCAGCAAGGCCGCAGCCTCGCGAGGTGGCATTGGGCCATGGGAGATGCGCCGTGCGAGAGTCGTGCCCTCTACGAAATGCATGCTGTAAAAAGGATGTCCCTGGCATGCACCCACTTCAAACACTGACACGATCCCCCAATGGTCCAACTGCGCCATGGCCTCGGCCTCGCTGCGAAATCTTGCCAGATCCGCAGCGCTGGCCAGATCCCGTCGCAGAAGCATCTTGAGAGCCACCGTACGTCCAAGGCTCTTGTGGATTGCGCGGTACACCACCCCCATGCCGCCGCGTCCAACCTCTTCGAGGAGTTCATAATCGCCAAGGGTGACTGGCAGTGAAGTGACTCCCGGCACAAACCCAGGCGGCCCGCCCTCAGTTTGACTCAGCCCGAGGGTGGACCGATTGAAATCGAGGCTGAGATCGTCCACCCCAGAATCACCAACAGGATCACGAGCACCCAGTCTCACGATCGTTGACTCCTGCGCCACCGCATCGGTCATGAGCATCGTGGCAAAGATTTCTCGCAACTGGCCCGCTAGGTCTGGATGGGCCAACACAGCAGCATCGAACTGAGCCTGCGCCCCGTCACTGGACTGTTCAAACAATGCTTCGACCAACGTGGCCAACTGCTCGTCCTGCTGGGGAGTGAGCGGCAGATCGATAGCACGGTGCCGTCCATAGCCGACGGGCATATTCGCGGCAAATGTGGTTCGGCCAAACATACCTCAATGGTAGCCCCGTGAGATTCCCGGAACACCTGCTCAGCTCACAAAACAGGTACACAGCCAATAGAGCCCGGCGGAAAGGCTCATGGCCACAGGCAGCGTGAGAATCCACGCCAAGGCAATGTCTCGCACCGTCGCCGCTTGAATGCCCGATTTGTTGGCCCACATCGTGCCGGCTACGCCGCTGGAAAGCACGTGGGTTGTGCTCACCGGCATGCCGAACGAGTCGGCCATGCCGATCGTCACAGCGGCCACCAATTCGGCCGCGCCTCCCTGAGCGTAGGTGAGGTGCGTCTTACCGATTTTTTCGCCGACTGTTTTCACGATCCGCTCCCAGCCCACCATCGTGCCCAAACCCAGACACAGGGCCACGCCCATCACGACCCACTCCGGCACATATTCCACGGGCTTGGACAGCCGGCCGGCGAGGCTCGTGAGCACCCGGCTTCGATCTTTAGCCAGTTGATCGCCGAACTGCCGCACCAGCGTGCGCACCGAGGCTCCCAGTTCCACCAGTTGGGTGCGCACCTGCCAGCGGTCGTCGGCACTCAGGTCCTTAAAACTTTTCCGGCCTTCGAGGCTCACCACCAGAACTTTTAAAAGGGGCAGAGGATCGAGTGTTGCCAGCACGGCATCGTTTTGTGGAAACGGATCCAACATGGAGTCGACCATTGGCGACTCCATCGTCAAGGCAGCCGCAACGCTCTCGCTGCGGCCTAACCGTTCCACTGCGCTCGTCGCCAGATGCTGGTTCTTGAGCGCATGCATCAACCGAGAAAGCTCGGGGCTTTCCAATTCTCGCTGGAGTTCCTTAGCTGCTTCAACGGTGGCTGTGATGCCTGACTGCGAGGTGTCCATGTTGAGCGCGTAGGTTGTCGGCACAATCCCGATGAGCACCAGCATGATGAGGCCCATCCCTTTCTGGCCATCATTGGAGCCATGCGCAAAGCTCACGCCGGTGCACGTGCCGATCAAGAGCGCCCGGATCCACCACGGCGGCGGCCTGTCGGAGGTGGGCGGTTGGTAGAGCTCTTTGGCAGGGACGAGCACCTTGGCGATCAAGAGCAGGCCCGCTGCCAGCCCAAACCCGATGACAGGCGAGATCAAGAGCGCCATGCCAACTTCGCTGGCCTTGTGCCAGTTGACGCCCTTGAAGAGAGAGCCGTGCTCCATCAGAGAATTCATCATACCCACGCCCATGATCGATCCGATGAGCGAATGCGAACTGCTCGCGGGCAATCCGCGGTACCACGTGGCAAAGTTCCAGAGAATTGCCGCCCCGAGCAGCGAGAGCACCATCGCCAAGCCGCGGCCAGTCTTGATGTTGACTAAAAGATCCACCGGCAGCAGGTGCACAATGCTGAAGGCCACGCCAATGCCTCCGGCGTGCACGCCGATAAAATTCCACAGCCCCGACCAGATCACCGCTGGAGTGGGCTTCAAACTCTTCGTGTAGATCACCGTGGCCACGGCGTTGGCCGTGTCGTGAAAGCCGTTGACCACCTCGAAGCCAAAGGCGATGACAAGGGCCGCCAACAGCAGGATGAGCTGACCGGTTCCCAGCGATCCAAAAGCCTCTAAAATTCCCACGATCAACCCTCCTCGATACCAATGGCCGGAAGCATGGCGGCAATGCGTTTGAGCGATTTCAAGCCTACTGCCTGCCGAGATACACCTCAAAGACACATTCGACCACAAGACAGAACTTCAGAATGTGAGAATTCCATGACGGCATGACTGCATGACGGCAACGCCTTGTGCCCCTATCGCCACCAGCCGCAAAAACCTCGCAGCTCAGGTTGGTCGAGCGAACTGCCAATGGCTAGGATGCGTAGGAATGCTTCTCTCACGGTAGTCTCTGGCGGAAGTATTTTTTGAAAGTGTTTGACACGTATTGGCAACGCATTCGCTCAGGAGATAGGCCGATGCCACAGGGTGACAGACTCGCTGCAGCAAGACGGCTGGCGGTTTCGGGAATTGTCTACACGCACTACGGCATCGATGTCGGAGACGGCACGGTTGTACACGCTCGGCCCGATCGTCCAGAAAAATTATTTGCCGGCGGGCGCGTGATGCAGACTAGCTTGGAAGAATTTGCCGGCGGTTCGTCTGTGCGGATCGTCAACCAGCCGCCTGCCACATTTCCACCCGAGGAAGTCGCGTTGCGGGCCTTGCGTTACGTCGGTCGCAACGGCTACTCCCCATTCATCGACAACTGCGAACACTTTGCCACGTGGTGTGCTACCGGTTCGCGGCACAGCCGTCAGGTGGAGATTGTGGTGGATCGTGTCGGCCGGATGGCTTCTCGCACGCTCGCGGCAGTCGCCACACGGGTCGGAGCCGAGGGCTTGGGGCAGGTGGCCATGCGCACCGCTGTGGGCGCGACGGTGCGAGTGGGCCTGCGACAAATGCTGCCGGCTGTGCTCGTTGCCGAAGGCGTTGCGATGACGGTGGAGTGGAATTCACATCGCGCTGGCCGGGATGCGTTTACAAGCAAACGGGCGGGTGAATCGGCAGGGCTCGCCACGAGTACCGCGATTTTTGCGGTGGCCGGGGCACTGGCAGGCCCAGCCGGTGCGATCTTTGGAGCCCTCACCGGCGCGGCCATCTGGTCTGGGGGCAGCACGCTTTCAAGGGCCGCGATGTGTGCATTTCCCAGTGGGGCACGTATTCAACGTGCCATCATCCCCACAAAAAAAGTCTGACTCCAGAATAAAAAGGCCATGCCCGGAGGAGGTCCCTTGTCAGCATCCGTGCTTGTGGGGCCCGATCCGTGGCGTTCGTATTTCCTGGCCGGATGAGACCGACTGGTTAAACCGCTCCTCTCACCCGGGCATGGCCAACTCTTGCGTGCGTTCTCCTCAGAAAAAACTGTGAAACTGTTCGATCCTGACCGATGGTTCATGCGGTTAATTCATCGATGCGTTTTCGGAACTCGGGCATCTGGCTGGTCACAAATGCGTTCCACGCGGCGGGCTGCCATAGCTCCACGCACACAGCCGCCCCCACCACTAGCAGATCGCCGCCTGGCTCCACCGCCAAAAAATCGCGAAAGCCTTCGGGCACTACCAGTCTGCCCCTTGCGGCCAGCGACACAACCTTGTGACGCGCCGAGAGCAGCCGCCCCAAATCTTGGAGCTGCCCGACCCGTTGGCTGAGTAGGCCCGCCTGCAATTTGCTGCGGACCACATCCACTGCCGCATCGATCCGGGGCTTCCAAATCGCAGCCGGCCACAGCGAGAGGCAACCGGCCCGCTCCTTCGCCAAGACGAGTCTCGCTCCCGAGGCCAGCAGCGGATCGGCTAACTCTGGCGGCAGAGCCAGCCTGAAACGCTCGTCGAGCGTCCGGGCATACTCTCCAAGCAGCAGATCTACCGGAGCGTTCATACAAAAAGTTCTTGTGAAAAGTCACGTTGGAAACGCCTCTGCGGCAGATCCAGCCTGAGCTTGAAGCCAAATCGGAAAATTCATCCGTTTCGGGCCAAAAACCCACGATCTAGCCAGCTTATCTCAATAAAAAGGGCAGTCAACCCACAGAATTAGATTCTGTGGGTGTCGCAGTTTATCCCTAGCCAGAGAAAGTGCAAGCTGGTGGTTTTTGAAGAGATCAGTGCGCTGATGTATTTGCCTTTTTTCGACGCATTTTTCAGCGTTCCGGCCCTTGCTTCCTAGCGACGCCTAGCGTGAGCCACGCCCGAGCAGAGAAAATAGCCGCCATGATTATTTGCTGGCGTCTTCGGCGAGTTCTTTTTTATAAGCCTTGAGCGCGGCGGCCTCTTTGGAAAGCTTGAACTCGGGGCCAGCAGGGAAATATTGAATGTCATCCTGGAGGTAGTAAGCACTGGGCAACGTCTGCCCGCCCACATCCACTTGGCAGCCGGTCAGCAGAAGCCCGCCGATCCCGCAGAAGAGTAGTGCGAACTCTCTGCTCAGCGAATTCCCGAGGATCGCGTTGAGGGTTGTATCGCTCATGGGTCTCGTCCTATTTCCGCGTGTTCAAAAGGGGTTCTCAACCGGCCGACTCATCGCTTCGCCGTGTGGCAATCGCCCACAACAGCACCACGTACCCGAGCTATATCCTCGGAGATGCCATTGGTATCGACCGTTCGAACCGTCAAACTTTGAAGAACCGTTACAACCGGCCTTCATGGGCGATTCGCCAGCCCATTTTAAGCCGCGATTGAGCCACGCCTCACGCCCAAAACTGCCTGGCCTCCCCAAAGTGACGAACCCAACGGAGCGAACCGATCTATGGACGGCACCCCGACGAGTTCAACGGGAGAGCCTGGTTCGTGTACAACTTTTGTCATGCCATTTGCGCATCCATGCCTCCGCTCGGTGCCGTTGGTTCTGCTTGCCGTTTTGGCGTGGCAGGACTGTGATGTTGCACCGGCGCAACCGGCACCGCAGGTGGTTCTGCCACTGGATCTGGGCGTGCCGCGAGGCGGCCATACTGTGCCCACGCAAGGCTACGATCTGGCCCTCCTGGAACTTGCAGGCGGCAATTTTTCGACGGCCCTCCAGATCGCATTGCGAGAATATCAGGGGAGCGTACGGGCAGGCGCGCAACGTTGGATCGATTCAATCGCTTCGGCCACAGTCGTGGGCGAGTGCCAGTATGAGCTTGGCAACTTCCGTGAAGCCGTGTCAGCCTACGATGAGGCGATCCTCCTCTTCGCAACGCATCCCGACTGGCTGCTGTCCGTGCAGTTTCCACCACAGGGACTGCGGCCGCTGGCCCAGCAGCGAGTGGCCACATGGGGCCGCAGCGTCCGCAACACTTCCCCCGCCGCGATCCCCGACACGATGTCGATTCGGCAGGGTGGTGCCGACCAGCAACAGGTGCTGCAGAAGGGAGGCGTGCTCACGGCGCCTGCCAACTATCCGATCCGGCCGCAGGAGATCATCAAGACTATTGTGATCAGCCTCTACCGACGCACCGAAATCCTAGGCGAACTTTCTCGCGAAGGTGCATCGCTCGACGAGGCTGCCAAGGCTTTGATCCGCCGCCCCGCGCAGCCAAACCACTATTCGCAGTCTTGGATCGATGTCGCGTTGGGCACTGCCTACTGGGCCCAAGGGAAGCCCGAGCAGGCCACGCCGCTGCTCAATCGCGGCCTGCTCGTCGGCAATCAGTTTGACCATCCACTCACATCCTGGGGGCTGATTGTGCTGGGCCGCATTGCGTTGGAAAGCGATCAGTTCGCCGCCGCCGCCAAATTGTTTGAGGAAGCCACCTACACTGCTGCCGACTACGGCGACACTCGCGCGCTGGAAGAGGCGTTTCGGTTGGCCTTTACGGCGCACATGGCTGCTGGCACTCGCGGCGTGCCGCCCTCGATTGCTGCTGGCTGCGAGTGGGCAAGGAGCGGGCCAGCGGCGATTTTAACTAGGCTTTTGGCGATGCAGGCGGAGGCCCAAGCTCTCAGCGGCAGTGCCCGTGCTGCGGTCGCCTCGCTGGCGAACATCGACGGACGATTGATGCGCGGGGATCTGGGGCGTGGTTCATGCGGTGCGCAGGCCGCGTATGCCACCGCGATTGCCTCCTACACCACAGCCAATGCCATCGACGGCGATGCCGAACTCGAACGTGCGTTGCGGATCGCGAGACCCCGCACCCCGAGGCTGTTTCAAACGCAACGGCTCGTGGAACTGGTCGTGGCTGGTTCGAGCGTTCTTTCGGATCGGCAGGCCGATGCTCTGTTTGCAAAACTCTTGGGCGACCCCACCCCTCGCGACTTCGCCACCGATCCCATCGGCACGCTTGCCGCCATGACCGCTCCCAGAGACGACGCCTTCGAAGCGTGGATCAGCGTTGCCTCCCGCCGCGGCAACGATGCCACGCTGGTGGCAGCTGAGTCCAGACACCGCGCGCGCTGGCTTGCCGCGCAGCCGCAGGGCGGCCGCCGCACAGCGATCGAGCAACTCCTCGGAGCCAACCCCGATGCGTTGCCCAGGGCCGAAGCAGCCAACCGCGCGGCACTCTTGGCCAGGCACCCCGATCTGGCTCGCGTTCTCGACGACTCTGCCCGCCTCCGCACCATCCTCACCACGGCCATGCTAGGACAGCCCGGGGATGCTGCCAACGGCGAGCCCAACGGGAATCCTCAAAAGCCTGCCATTGTGCCGCTGCCTGGCGCAGCGGCCGACTGGCAAGCGTACGTGAAACTGACACTGGCCCGCAGCCTCATGGTGGCCCAGATTGCCGCCGGCCGCGATCCCACACCGATCGACTTCCCACCCATGACACCTCCTGCAGAAATCCGCCGCCGCCTCGCCGCCAAGCAAATGATTCTGTCGTTTCACTGGACATCCTCTGGTCTCTGGGGAGTGCTTGAGTCGCACGACCGCGTGGCCACGTGGCAGGTGAAGCAGCCCGCGGCACTTGCCAAGGAAATTGCGAGCCTTGCCAAAGCCATCGGCCTCTACGATCCCGTTGCGGCGGTATCCACTGAGCGTCTGCTTGAAACAGACTGGCATCCAGCGGCCGAGCGAGTGGAGCGACTGCTCTTTGAGCAATCCAAAATCGCGTTGGGAGTCGGCATCGAGGAACTGATCATCGTACCCGACGGGCTGCTCTGGTACCTGCCATTTGAATTGCTGCCCGTTGGATCGGCACGCCAGCCAGCAGCCAACGACGGTCCAGAAAAAAAGCCTGCTGCCGAAGGCCCCACGCTGCTGCGCGATGCCTGCCGTATCCGCTACTGCCCCACTCGCAGTTTGGCCGTCGTGCGCTACGAGCCCTCGCGTGCCAACGGCCCTGTCGGAATCCACGCGGGCAAGTTTTTTCGCAGCGACAAGCCGGAGGCTGCGCAGGAAATTGTGACGCGTTTATCCGCCTCGCTTGAACACGTGTGCGTTATGCCTACGCACGTGTCGGGCGTGCCGGCCTCCCTGATCGGTGGGCTCTGCGACACGCTAGTTGTGTTCGACGAACTCTTCAGCGAAGGGCCCATGGCCGCCCGCCCGCTCATCGGCGGCAGCAGTGCCAAGGGGGGCACGACGTTTGGGGAATGGGTCGCAACTCCGCAAAAACGGCCGCAGTGTGTCGTGCTGCCTGGCATGCAAACGGCGATGGCTGGCGGCCTCTCGAAGTTGCCTGCACGGCCAGGCGACGATCTCTTTCTTGCTACGACCGACCTGCTGGCTGCAGGCAGCCGCAGGGCGATTGTGAGCCGATGGCGCATGGGAGGCAAGGTGGCTGTTGACTTGGTCGAAGAGTTTCTGCGGGATGTGGCGACTGCCGCCAGCGATGAGGCCAACGCAGCTGGCCCTCGCGCCGCAGAGAGTTGGCATCGGGCTGTAAATCTGGTGACTGCCGAACAGCCCGATCCGGCTCGCGAGCCACGCATAAAGCAGTCGGCGGCGAAAGGCTCCGCAAAAAACGTGCTACTCGACGCCAAACACCCTTTTTTCTGGGCCGGATATGTGCTCATCGATTGCGGCAACGGACGCTATTCCGACGCACAGCCGCAAGGAGCAGCACCGCCTGTCGCACAGCCGCAAGGAGCAGCACCGCAGGCGGCGCCATGATGATGGCTTGTTTTTTTGCCAGTGGTGTTGGGACGTGGGACAATAGTTTCACCGACTCGGTTGTGGGCTTTGTTGCGTTAGCACTTGTCACGTGCGTGGCCTCGGCCATCAACTCAGTCGCAGGCGGCGGTACGATCCTGACATTTCCCATGCTCGCGGCGATCCTGCCAAGCAACGCGGTGCAGATGGTCACGGCCAACGCCACCAGCACGATCGGTCTTTGGCCGGGCGCTGTCGCCGCGGCGTGGGCGTACCGCGGCGACCGCGAGAAGCAAGTGCCGTGGGCCCGCTGGCTCGTGTTGCCAAGCATCTTGGGCGCGATCGTGGGCTCGCTACTGGTGCTCGTGCTGCCGATGCAGTGGTTCAACACGATGGTGCCGTGGCTGATTCTTGTAGCGGCGGTTCTCTTTGCCATCCAGCCGTATCTCTCGCGATTGACATCAGCGAATCCAACCGCAGGCCAGCCTACGCAGCCAGAGAGCGTGCGACGGACGAAAATTGCGTGTGTGTGCGTGCTTCAGTTTTTGGTGTCGGTCTATGGCGGCTACTTCGGCGCTGGAATCGGGATCTTGATGCTGGCGATGCTAGGCAGCCTAGGACTAGGCAATATTCACAAGCTCAACGCGGTGAAAAACGTTCTGGGCATGCTCGTCAACGGCGTGGCGGCAGGGGCGTTTGCGTTGAGTTCGCTGGTGTCGTCCTGGGGTGCCAGCGAGCTATACTCGCTGCCGTCCTGCGTTTCATGGCCGCATGCCGCCGTCATGGCCGCCAGTTCCATTCTGGGTGCCCTCGTCGGCTCACATCTGGCCCGCCGTCTTCCTGCCCCCTTGGTGCGGCAGTGCGTTGCCCTCATCGGCTTCGTGCTGGCTGGCTACTATTTCCTCACATAACCTTCACACGCGATCACCCACCATGCTCGTCCACACGGATCAACTCACGAAGCGTTACGGCGATTTTTCCGCTCTGGACGCCTGCTCGATGACAGTGCGAGAAGGTGACATTTTTGGATTGCTTGGGCCCAATGGGGCTGGCAAAACAACGTTGCTTCGGCTCCTTCTGGGCTTCATCCAGCCCACCTCTGGAGCGTCTTGTGTGGCCGGGTTTGATTGCGTGCATCAATCGCTTGAAGTGCGTTCTCGCACGGCCTACCTTCCGGGCGAAGCCAGGCTGTTTCGTCGGATGAACGGTCATCAGGTGCTCGATTTTTTTGCCAGCCTCCGCCGCGAATGCCAGCGGGATGTGGCCTCGCGGGTGGCCAAACGGATTGATCTGGATTGTTCGCGGCAGGTAGCCCGCATGAGCACAGGCATGCGACAGAAGTTAGCGCTGGCGATCGTGTTCGCTATCGAGTCGCCGCTTATGATTTTGGATGAGCCAACGGCAAACCTAGATCCCACAGCCAGAGGCGAGGTGTTGTCGATGGTGTGCGAGGCCCGTAAGGCTGGTCGCACCGTGATTTTCTCCTCGCACGTGCTCTCCGAGGTGGAATCTACGTGCGACCACGTGGCCATCCTGCGGGCCGGCCGGCTGGTGCATGAGCAACCCTTGGAACATTTGCGGCGATGCCATCGCATCACGGCCCAACTCACCGGCTCGCTGGCCGCTGTTCCCGTGGAATTGAACTGCCACGTGACCATCACAGAAGAAGCCGGCGGCAGGGTCGTGCTCGAAGCATCCGATTCGCTGGCTCCGCTTTTAGGATGGCTCTCCACGCTGCCGTTGAAAGAGGTGCGGATCGAGCCAGTTGGATTAGCCGCTGTCTACGATCGTTTTCACCGTGAAAAAAACGATTCCTGAGCCGACAATGTCTCCTTAGATACGATCCGTGTTGAAAGTAAAAATACGATGTGGAACAAAGCTATCTGGAACAAAACGTGGGGCGACCAGCGAGTGTTGGTGCTGTCGCTGGCTGCGCTTTGGAGTGTGTTTCCGTGGATCTACATCTGGCTTTCGGCGCAAATTCCGATGCCAGCGTTTCAGGATGTGTTGCTGCGTGCGATCCCGCAGGATTGGCAGCGGCTTTCTGGAGTGCCGTTTACTGAGGTGGCCACTCACGCCGGCCGCGTGGCGTTGGCGTTTGTGGATCCCGTGATCGTGCTGGCCGCAACGGTGTGGGGGATCACGCGTGGCAGCGATGCGGTCTCTGGGCAGTTGGAGCGAGGCACGATGGAAATGGTGCTCGCTCAACCGGTGAAGCGGCAAGCCATTTTTGTAACGCAGGCCTTGGCCACAACGGCCGCAGCGGCTCTGCTCTGCGGCGTGCTGATGACGGCGGTCACCACGGCCATCTTGCTCGGCCCGTGGGCTGGCAAAGTCGACCCGCTGCGTTTCGTCGCACCAGCGTTGAATGTTTTTGGCCTCATGGTGTGCATGGCTGGGATTTCTGCCTGCATCTCGGCAGCAGATAGCTACCGGTGGCGCACGATCGGCATCCTCTGCGGATTTTATGTTTTCTCAATTCTTGCAAAACTGGTGGGCCGACTCAGCAAGCCACTGGAGTGGGTGGGCTACCTCTCAATTCTCAACGCCTACGAACCGCAGCGATTCGTGGGCAACCCTGCAGATGCTTGGAAGCTGCTGGCCGCCTACGATGGCGTGCTCCTCGGCGTGGGCATCGCGGCCTACGCCATCGGGGCCGTCCTTTTTTCCCGCCGCGACCTTCCCGCGCCGCTGTAGAACTAGATCGATGGGATTTGCCATCTGCGTCCAGACCATTGAGCCTTTCCAAACGTGACTAGTGCCTTTTGTTCAGCCAAAAACCTCGCATGGCACAAGCGGCCTCCCTTGTCGCATACTAGTGGCAGTGGCCCCCTGCACGACGCGGATGGCTCGCCGCCAAGACAATCTCTGGAGGAATGTGCCGACATGACGAATCTTTTTCGCAACTGTGTCACCGCTTGCCTGTTGTGCGTGTGCATGGCAGTCGCAGTGGCCGACGAGCCTGGCCAAGCTGATCTCGACGCGGCCATCGACGCCAAGCTGTCGGCCAACGATCTGGATGACTACGGCACGGTGCTCGAACTCTGCAAACAGGCGATTCAAAAAGGGCTCGACGAAGAGTCGAGGAAATTTGCCGACGATCTCTACACCGGCACACTCATCGACCGGGCTGGCATGGTGGTGGAAGCAATCTTCGATTCCGACACCCCGGATCCGCAGTGGCCGCGGATGCGTTCGTATGCCCTGCGGGATTTAAATGAGGCCATCGATCGCGACGAAAAACTGGGGGCGGCGCAGGTCATGCTGGCCCGACTGGAATCGCTGCCCGGGGGCAACCGCGAGCGGGCTCGTAAGGCGGCCGAAGCTGCGATCCAACAGGGTGAAGATGACATGCTTCAGGCCGCGCAGGCCTATGTGATTCGAGGCAACCTCGAGACCGACAAAGCCAAACGCACGGCCGATTACAATAAGGCCGTTGAGCTTTCTCCTCGCGATAAAGATGTGCGCCGTGCGCGAGGCCTGTTCAACCTTCTCAACGATAATTTTGAGCAGGCCCGAGACGACCTGGCGGTGGCAATCGAGGAGGCCCCCACAGATGTCTCGCTGCTGGAAGCTCTGGGCATGGCGTACATGATGGACAGCAAACTGGAGCAGGCACAAGAAGCATTCGATAAGGCGATCAAACTGGATCCGAATGCCTCTGGGGCCCTTTTGCAGCGAGCCCGCGTGCTGGCTTTGCGGGGCGAGCGGCCCAAAGCTATCGCCGACCTCGACAAGGCGATTTCAATCGATCCCAATGACGCAATTCCGCTGGTGCTCCGCGCCAGAATCCACCAGCAGTCCGGCGATACCGAGCAAGCCAAGATAGATCTGGACCTAGTCTTTGAAAAGCATCCTGATCATCCGGCAGCCTTGGAACTGCGTGGCCTGATTGCTGCTGATGCCAACGATTATCCGGCGGCGATTCGCGACTTTCGCAAACTCGTTGCGAAGAATGGCGACGACCCTCTCTTAGTCGGACAGTTAGGGCTCCTCTATCTCGCGGCCAAGCAGCCTCGCGAAGCGATCCGGCGGTTTTCGCGTGGCCTTGAGCTAGACGACAAGCAATTTCTCAGCCGCCGAGGCCGCAGCGACGCTGAAATATCGATCGGCGACCACGCCGCAGCCTTGGCCGATCTCAACAAGGCATTGGAGCTAGAGCCGAATGACGACGGCGTGCTGAACAACCTAGCATGGCTCCTAGCAACCTCGCCGGACGACACACTTCGCGATGGCCAGCGGGCCGTCGAGTTGGCCACCAAGGCGTGCGAGCAGTCTGAATGGAAGCAGGCCCATATCATCAGCACGCTCGCGGCGGCCTACGCCGAGTCAGGCAATTTTGAATCCGCCCGCAAGTACAGCAAGCAGGCCGTAGAAACAACTGATAGTGCGCCAGCCATCAAAGAGCAACTCGCCGGCGAACTCACCAGCTACGAGGCCCAAAAGCCGTGGCGAGAAAGGCAGGAGTTGGTAGAGGCGGTGCTGGAAGTCGGCAACCTCGAACCGGTACTCGAAGTCGTAAAAGAAGACGACCCAGCCGATGAAAAGCCGGCAGCAAAGCCAACGCCTAGGCAAAAGCAAAAGCCTCGCAGGCCGTTTGATTGAGCCACGTTTTAGGTGGAATGCGATGGCGTGGTGACAGGCCAATCGCAGAGATAATCGGCGCAGATTGAGCCTTGGCTTACTTCTGCACGCGAGCGATTTCCAGTTCGTCGTGCCGAACTGCCGCCCGTCGGGATGCTGCAGCGTTGCCGGTGCGTTGCCACGCTCGCAGCGAGAGCATCTGCGCGGCCACAGCCTTGTCCAATCGGCCATCGGTTTCGGCTCGGGTCGCAAGGGATTCTGCCACCTGTGCCAGAACCGTCGCGCGGCCCGGATCCAAAGCCCGCAGCGGAATCTCCGCGAGGGAGCGGAGTTCCGTCTCGAGCTCGTCGAATTCGTACGTCGCCGATGCCATTATGATGGCTTTGGTGACGGCTTCTGCACGGCCCGCAGAGGCACCCAATCGCCGGGCCTCATCGAGCATCAGCCATTTGAGCGGGCGGTCTAGTTCCGCTGCGGAAGCCTCAAGGAGCGTCTCCACCGCCTGCATCGCGCCCGCAGAAGTTTGCACGTGGGAAAGCGGTTCGCGAAAACGGGTTTTGAGTGTGCGGCGTGCATCCACGAGTTCTCGCTGTGTGGGGGGCTTCTCAAGCGTGCCGCCTGCCGTGAGTTGCCGCATCGTGGGTCGTTCCTCGCGAGGCAATTCCTCGGCCAATGCCAACGTTGCCTGTGCGGCGATGAGGATGAGAGCAAAGTGTCGCACGTGATTCACGCTCAGAAAGCCGGTGGGCCATCGGGGACAACACGAGTGTACCGCGTTGCTGGATGCGAGTTGGGATATGGCCGATTGCCTTGCCTCTGTCTCTGCTTGAGAAGCCTGAGACGTGAGCCTAGCGTACGATTGGCGTGGGCCTGTCGGACGGGTGAAATGCAACGAATGAGATCGCTCTACCGATTCGGGTAGTAGTGCGACAAGTTGAGATACGTGGAGGAGTGGCCTGTGGGACGAATCATTTCGTCGATCTGTCGGCCCATGGTGCCTCGTTGAATGCTCTGCACTTGGTTTTGCAAGCCGCTGATCTGCTTGGTTTGCTTGTACTGCTGAATCTGCTGCCGCTCCAATTCCAGCCTCGGCAGAATCTGGTTTTGGTAGATATCGTTGGCCCCGCCACCGCCGCCAGCGCCCGCTGCCGCTCCAGCGTTTACATTTGCCAGCGCCGAATAGGGGCTCAGCTTTGGCTTGTTGTACGTATTGGCAAAGGGCAGGCTGCTGCTACGGCCGTTGCCCTGCGCGACCGCCTCGCCTGATGCCAAGGCCACGATCATCACAACGCCTACGCAAGCGACAAGCGATTTCAACGACGAG
>Ga0209500_10000557_pt1 | contig 31818 bp, 21 predicted proteins | sample S_140212_EF_Meta_FD_187323 | JGI IMG/M metagenome (GOLD analysis project Ga0209500, IMG submission 187323) | Freshwater microbial communities from Lake Simoncouche, Canada to study carbon cycling - S_140212_EF_MetaG (SPAdes) (version 2) | ecosystem: Environmental > Aquatic > Freshwater > Lake ...
GTGCCGATGTCGCCAACGCAATTCGAGACGCCGGAGCAGTTCGGATCCATGCGCCAGTTGGCGATCTTCTGAATCTTGCCGGACTGCAACGCACCGATGCCGTAACCCTGAGGGTACTCGACGAGGATCTTGTTAATCTTGCCGAGCTTACCGGCGGCCACGAAGTCACGGGCTTCCTTGACCATCGGGTAGCCAGTGTAGTTGTGCAGGAGGGCGAAGACCAGACCGCTCTTCTTGACGACGGCCTTGAGCTTCTTCGCTTCCGCGAGGGAGAACGCGAGAGGCTTCTCGCAGATCACATGGATGCCGGCTTCGAGGAAGGCCTTGGCCACGGGATAGTGGAGGTCGTTGCGCGCGACAATCGACACGAAGTCAATGCGGTCGCCCAGCGGGCGCTTGGCCTCAGCCTTGGCCATCTCAGCGTACGAAGCGTACACACGGGCGGGGTCGAGGTTGAAGTCTTGGCCGGAGAGGCGGGACTTCTCGGGGTCCGAGGAAAACGCGCCAGCGACCAGATCGATTTTACCGTCGAGGGCCGCCGCCATGCGATGCACGCCGCCGATGAAGGCGCCGCGACCGCCGCCGACCATGCCCATGCGGAGTTTGCGATTAAGGGATGCCATAGGTGTGTGGATCAGAGAGAGACGGGCTTGCCGGACTTCGCCGAAGCGTAGATGGCGTCGATGACCTGCATCAGGCGGTAGGCCTGCTCAGGCGTGTTCAGCGGCTTGGCGCGGCCTTCGATGGCCTCGATAAAGTTCGCGGCAGAAGCAATGCGGCCCATGTCCTCGCACGCAGGCGTGACGATGGAGCGGTTCACGCTGTTGCCGTTTTCCTGGACGTAGAGTTCGCAGGTATCGATCGCGGTGTTGTCGAGGCCGTCGATGCCGAAGAGGCGCTCGACCTTGCCGCCGGCCTTGGTGCCTTGGAAGACCACGGAGACTTCCTCGCGTTTGATCATCTCAGCCCACGAGACCTGCAGGGTCAGCACCTGGCCGGTCTTGAAGGTGACGAAGCCATGTGCGGCATTCTCAACGTCGGTGACGCCGCCGACACGGTCCGGGATGCCCCACGGGCCCTTGAAGGACTTGTCTTCGATGAAGTCGTTGAAGGTCTGTCCGAGCACATGCGCCGGCTCGGGATAGCCCATGAAATACATCGCGAGGTCGACCATGTGCAGCAGGTCGATGAGCGGGCCTCCGCCGGAGAGCTCCTTAGTGGTAAACCAGCCGCCGAAGCCCGGAATGCCGGTGCGGCGAATCCACTTCGCCTGCGCGGAGTTGATCTTACCGACCTGGCCCTGCTCGACGTACTTGATCATCGCCTGCGACTCAGGGCGGGCGCGGTTGTTGAAATTGAACATCACGTGCTTACCCGACTTCTTGGAAGCGGCGGTGATTTCGAGGACCTCGGGGGCGCTGAGCGCCGGAGGCTTCTCGCAGAATACGTGCTTGCCGGCGTTAAGGCACTGGATGGCGAGCGCGGCGTGGAACTTGTTCGGAACGATGACGCTGACGGCATCGAGGTCCTTATGGGCCGCAAGCATGGCGTCGACGGACTCGTAGGCATGCGGGATGCCCCACTTCGTGGCGGCCTTCTGGGCGGCGCCCGGCGCGGGATCCGCAACCGCGATGATTTCCGCACCCGCCTGCTTGAAGCCGGCGGCGTGGTATTGAAGCATGCCACCTGCGCCGATGACGCCTACTTTTGTTGCCATGATATGTGTGGAGTGAGAGGTGATTACTTGCCCTGCGCCGACTTGTCGAAGGCCGCGTCGAACGCGACCTTGTTGGTCGGGAAGGCGAGCTTCTTGACGTAGGCGGCCGATTCGGCGGCACCGAAGAAGCGGTCCATGCGGCCGTCTTCCCACTCGACGGAGAGCGGGCCGGCGTAGCCGACGTCGTTGAGGGCGACAATGACGTCCTCGAACTTGATGTCGCCGCGGCCGACGGAGCGGAAGTCCCAGGCGCGACGGGGGTCGCAGAAATCAGTGTGGCCGCCAAACACGCCGACGGTGCCGTCGCCGTGGCCCCACCAGACGTCCTTCATGTGGGCGTGGTGGATCTGCTTGCCGAAGGTGCGGATGAACTTCACGTAGTCGACGCCCTGGTAGCCGAGGTGGCTGGGGTCGTAGTTGAAGCCGAAGCGCTTGTGGTTGCCGACGGCGTCGAGGGCGCGCTGGGCGGAGGCGATATCGAAGGCGATCTCGGTCGGGTGCACTTCGAGGCCGAAGTAGACATCGTTCTTCTCAAAGACCTCGAGGATGGGCTTCCAGCGCTTGGCGAAGTCGTCGTAACCCTTCTGCAGGTAGGCCTGATTGGTGGGAGGGAAGGCGTAGATCGCGTGCCAGATCGAGGAGCCGGTGAAACCGTTGACGACGGTCTTACCGGAACCCTTCGGCTTGTTGGCCATGTACGCCTTACCAGCGTCGAAGAATTTGCGAGCGGCCTGAGCGGTCAGGGCCATTTCGGCGCAAGCGCGCTGGCGAACGCCTTCCGGATTGCCATCACCCCAGACGTGAGCCGGAAGGATGCACTGGTGGCGTTCGTCGATATTGTCGCAGGTGGCCTGACCGACGAGGTGGGCGGAGATCGCCCAGCAACCAAGGTCGTGCTGCGCGAGGAGCTTCCAGATGGATTCTACGTAGCCCGACTCGTTGACGGCGCGGACAACATCGAAGTGATCGCCCCAGCAGGCGAGCTCAACGCCTTCGTAGCCCATGGCTTTAACCTTGGGGAGAAGCTCGGCGATTTTAAGGTCGGCCCACTGGCCGGTGAAGAGGGTAACAGGGCGCTGTGACATGGTGAGTAGGGGTGAGTCCCCTATGTCAGCCAATCACCCCTCTTTGTTCAAGTGGGCAATGCTCACAGACGCCAATTTATGCCTTAGGCGACAGCGATTGGCCCAGTTCGGCCTCAAGCTTGTCGTAGGCCGCCCGGAGGGCCGGGTTGGGCTGGACGACACCCGGGGCCGGGGCGCAGAAAATAGGCTCCAGATCGGCCATCTTGGCCCCGCAAGCCCCCTCGGCGGCACGCAGGGCGGCACCTAGGGCGGCGGAATCGGAGACGGCCAGACGAAGCACCGGGGCGCCGAAGACATCCGCGAAGATCTTGGCGACGGAAGGATTCTCGGAGGCGCCGCCCGTCAGGAGAAGTTGCGTGGTCGGGGTGCCGACCCATCGGCTGTGGTATCGGAGGCTTAGCGCCTGTCCTTCGACGGCAGCGCGCGGTAGCGAGGCCTTGGTGGCGGCGACTCCAAGCGCGATGCGACCGGCCGGACGACGCGGGGTGATTTCGGGCTCCTCCATTGGGAGCACGGCGGAGACGGCGGCGGGAGAGGCGTCGACCGCGGCGGAGAACGCAACCCAGTCGGCGTGACCGCATTCACGGCGGATGGCTTCGCGGGCGAGCGAGCCGTTACGGACGCAGACGAGGCTCATGCTGCCACCCATCGGATTACCGAAAGCGTGACCTAGACCAGCGGAGTCAGTGCGAATGCCTTCAATCGCAGCGAAGAGCGTGTCGCTCGTACCCAGGCTAATGACGACCTTGCCGGGCTTCGAAGCGCCCATGCCGACGAGGCTTGAGGGATTATCGCCGGTACCAATGACGACCTGACACTTCGGTGAGAAACCATATCGGGCGATAAAGTAGGCGGAGATACCGCCGGCCACGGTCGAACCGGGGCGGACGGCCGGAAGCTTGGCGGCGAGATCGGGCGCGGTCGCGGCGAGCGCGGCGGGAGCCCAGTCACCCTTGCGGATATCCATCAGGTTCATCCCAGCGCCATCACCGGTATCGATCGCGGCATCCTTTCCGGCGAGCACCGAAGCGAAGAAGGAAGAAACGAGATGGACGCGCTTCGTCTTGGCCCAGGCGGCGGGCTCGAGCTTGGCGAAGCGGCGGATTTGCGGACCGGTGAAGCGCTGCGTGGCCACGGAGCCGGTGAGGTCGCAGACAGCCTGGTCTCCGCCGAGGGCGGCAGCGATTTCGGCACATTCGGCCGACGTGGACGAATCCATCCAAATCGGCGAAGAGCGGCGAGAAAGGACTGGTGAGATCTTGGCGGAGAGCGAAGTGGCGCGATTACCGTCGGCGAGCGCAGCCTCGTAGCCGGCGGCGAGATAGACGCTGCCGTGCTGCTGGCCAGAGACGGAGACCGCGTCGACCTGGGAGAGGTCGGTTAGTTTGGCGAGGCGGTCGAGCGTGAGCTCGAGGCCGTCGAGCCAGAGGAGCGGATCGGCGTGCACTTCGCCACCCTGCCCTCCGCGGATGAATCCTTCCGGATGTCCGCGGTCGGGGAAGTCGGCGCCGAACGCCGCGCGAGCGCGGGCTACCGTCGTGCCTTTCGCCGTGTCCAGCACGAGTGCCGTCGCGCTCTGTGTGGACAGGTCAAGACCCAGGACGATCGCCATGGCCTCAGCGGATGTACTCGTTGATCAGGTTCTCGAGCATCTCCTGGCGGCCAGACGCGAGCGTCGGCGCCTTGATGCCCTGGGCGTAGGCGTCGAGCTGGGCGAGGGTGACCTTGCCGGACTCGACCTTCTTGCCGATACCGCTGTCCCAGGAGGCGTAGCGGTTCGAGACAAACTTATCCATCTTACCGTCCTTGATGATCGCGTGGGCGATCTTGAGGCCGCGGGCGAAGGCATCCATGCCGCCGATGTGGGCGTGGAAGAGGTCGACGGGCTCGTGCGATTCGCGACGACGCTTGGCGTCGAAGTTAAGGCCGCCCTTGGTGAAGCCGCCCATCTTAAGGATGCGCAGCATGATGTTCGTCGTAAGGTAGAGGTCGGTCGGGAACTGGTCGGTATCCCAGCCGACGAGCGTATCACCGCGGTTGGCGTCGACGGAGCCGAGGGCATTCGCGCCGATTGCGACTTCCATCTCATGCTCCATCGTGTGACCAGCGAGCGTGGCATGATTGGTCTCGAGGTTCAGCTTGAAGTGCTTCAGGAGCCCGTATTCGCGGAGGAAGTTAAGGCAGGCGGCCGAATCGGAATCGTACTGGTGGGTCGAAGGTTCACGCGGCTTGGGCTCAATCAGGAACTGACCCTTGAAGCCGATCTTCTTCGCATGATCGACGGCGAGGTGCAGGAGCGCGGCGAGGTGATCTAGCTCACGCTTCATGTCGGTGTTGATCAGCGTGGCGTAGCCTTCGCGGCCGCCCCAGAAAACGTAGCCTTCGCCGCCGAGGGCCTTGGTGGCCTCGAGCGCGTGGCGGACCTGGCTGGCGCCGTAGGCGAACACGTCTGCGTTAGGCGAGGTGCCCGCGCCCTGCGCGTAGCGCGGGTGCGAGAAGAGACAGGCGGTACCCCAGAGGAGCTGCTTGCCGGTACCCTTTTGGAAGGCCTTCAATTCCTTGGTGACGCGGTCGAGGTTCGCATGCGTCTCGGTGAGGGTCTTACCTTCGGGGGAGATGTCGCGGTCATGGAAGCAGTAGAAGTCGATCTGGCACTTCTGGAGGAACTCAAAGAAGACCGGGATACGGCGCAGTGCGTTATCGAGGGAATCGGAGCCGTCATCCCAAGGCATGAGGGCGGTGCCGGCACCGAACGGGTCAGAAAGGCTATTGCGCATCACGTGCCAGTAGGCCGCGGCGAAGCGCATGTGGTCCTTCATCTTCTTCCCGCCGATCTTCTCGTCCGGGTTGTAGTGCTTGAAGGCGAACGGGTTCTTGGACTTCGATCCTTCGAACTCGATGACCGGGACATTAGGGAAGTGCGACATAACTTATAGGAGGGAGGGTTCTGACATTGGAGTCCGCCCCCTTTCTGCCAAGAAAGGAATGGGGGTCGTCTATGAACAAAACGACAGGGAGGGAGGCTGCATACAACTGCGCCTTGCGCCTTTGCGGGCGCCGCATAGGTTGGCGACATGGAGGTCGTCCATACCATCCCCGAACTGCGTGCCGCGGTCGCCCGGGCCCGCCAAGCGGGTCAGGCCATCGGCTTCGTACCGACGATGGGCTGCCTACATGAAGGCCACCTCAGCCTAATCCGTCGCGCCAAAGAAGAGGCGGCCTTTGTCGTCGTCTCCATCTTCGTCAATCCGACCCAGTTCGGCCCCACTGAGGATTTCTCCAAATACCCACGAACGTTCGAGGATGATTGCCGTGGCTGCGAGGCCGCGGGCGCCAACCTAATCTTCGCCCCCACCGCCGCCGACTTCTATCCTGCCGGCGCCTCAACCTGGGTCGACGTCGAAGGCGTCTCGGCCAAGCTCTGCGGCGAATTTCGGCCGGGGCATTTCCGCGGCGTCGCCACCGTCGTCGCCATGCTCTTCAATGCAGCGCAGGCGGACCTTGCCGTCTTCGGCCGGAAGGACCTACAGCAGCTCGCAGTAATCCGCCGCATGGTGAGCGATCTGCACATCCCCATCCGTATCATCGCGCATGAGACCATCCGCGAGCCCAACGGCGTCGCGATGAGCTCACGCAACCGCTACCTTTCGGCCGAACAGCGGGCACAGGCGACAGCCATCCCCGCCGCCATGGCCGCGGCCAAAGCCCTCGCCCAAGCTGGCATCACCGACGCCACGCGCCTCCGTGACGCGGCACAGGTCGTGCTGGCCGCGCAGCCCGCGCTGAAGACCCAGTACTGCGAGATAGTCGATCTCGAGACGATGTCACCGGTCGCCTCGACCTCGGGACTCCGCTGCGCCATCGCGATTGCGTGCCACCTGGGCGCGACGCGTCTAATTGACAACGCCGACCTCTAGTCAGGCCAGGCTGAGGTAGACGGCGGCCAACAAGATCAAGGCTCCGATCAGTCGGCGCGTCATAATGCCTCGGCCTACATGCTTCTCCGAATTGGAGAACCAATGCCCGACAACCCAGACCAGCGCCACGCTCCAGAGGCCGCGCGTGTTATAAAGGACGTTGGTGACCGTGACCTCGTGGTAGACCGCGATACAATAGGCGATGCCCATCGCCTGGACGGTCAGTAAAAGCCCGCCGCCGAAAGCCCAGACGACCATCGGACGCGGCATCTGATGCAACGGCGCGGAGAAGAACGGAATCAAGGTGAACGATAGCACCCCGACCGTGATGAACATCACCGGACCGAAATGGCCGAAGCCGAAAGCCGGCACCCATAGCTGTTGCATCACGTCCGTGGCTGCGAAGGCAACCGAGGCCAGGAAGGCGAAGCCTACGCTCACGAGTAGTCGCTGGCGATTCGCATGCCACTCACCGCCCAACAAGGCCAAGGCCAGCGTCGTCAGGAAGGTGGCCACCCAGAGTTTCGAATCCAGTTGGCCGCCAGCCAGGCAGACCAGCAAGGCCACGAAGATCACTTTGGTGCCGAGCACGGGCGTCGCGATGGAGATATCCCCTCGACTGATCGCGATGAAGGTGAAGACCTGACCGATGAAGAACGCCGTCCCGGCCAAGACCGCGTGGGTGACGTTGGTCGCCGTAAAGGGTTCGCCTCCATGCAGGAGCCAGGTCTGGAAAAGGACGGCCCCGATCAGGTTTACGATGAACAGGACCCGCCAAGGGTGCCCGCCGTCCATGGCCCGTTTGAGGGCCATCGCGGCGAAGGTGTAGCCCACAGCCGAGCAGAGAGGGATGACAATGGAGGCGGGAGAACGCATCAGGCAGCCCAGAACGAACGCCCTTCCCTCCCTGCTGGCGAGTCCGAAGCAAGAAAACCACCCGTCAGGCCAGCCTCAACCTTGCCCCGTGCCGGCCCGCAGGCATGCTGAAGACATGGGCCAATTTTCCTACAAGAACGAGGCGGTCGATCCCCACCGAAAGATTCTCTCCGAGCAGCTGGTCATGGACCTGGAGCATGTCGCCGAAGCGCCTTTGCTCGCCCTCGCCAAGCAGATCCCCGGCGGCTACATCCACCGCAAACCTTTCCTGCGTGACGCGAAATGGCTGTTCAAGAAACGCCTAGGCCATCTGGCCATGGACGCGGCCGCCATCGCGGAACACCTACCGTGGTACGCTGAAGCCCTGAAATGCGAGAAGGCAAAGCTGCTCGAGTATCTGGACGAACTCGCCGCCACCATCGGCGGACCGCGCACCGCCCTACTTTGCGTCCTTTGGAACAACCAGGCCGAACAGAAGGACGCCTCCCTGCCGACCGACCTCCTTCCCCGTCTCCTGTCCAACGCTAAGGCGCAGTCCAATAAACCTGACGCCAAGGCATGGAAGGCGGCCATCGCCAAACTCGGCGGCGCATCGGAAAAAGAACCCCTCGATTCCGTCGACGCGCTCGACTCAGCCGGCAAGACTGTCCGACGACTCCTCCAGGAACTCTCCCAAGGTAAAGCCGCCCGCGAAAACGAAGGCCGCGCAATTCGCCGCCAGCACGCGAACGAGCTCGAAACCAAGGACGCCGAGATCCGCAAGGCCCGCGAGGAAGCCGCACGCCAGGGCCAAGAAGCGGCCAAGCAGGCCGCCGCGCTCGACGCGAACATCGTGGCACTGCAAGCCAAGCTGGCCGCGGAAGAAACCGAAGTTGCCAGGCTGCGCGGCGAACTGGACCGCGCCCGCGAACACGTGACCAAGAAGGCCCGCGAGATTGCCGAAGAACTCCTTTCCGAGGAAATCCGCCCTTGGCTCGCCGATGCGCGCACCCTGAAGTCGGCCTCCGAGGAAGTCGCCAAACTGCGTCAGCTCACCACGGAGACCGTCGAGAAAGTCCGTAAGGCCCAGCGCGACGCCGACCCTTTCCTCGCCAAGGAACACGAGCTGCGACAGGCCATCCCGCAGATGGAGGAGATGCTAAAGCTACTCCGCCGTTACCTGCGTACCGCCGGACAGGCCTTACCCGAAGTCGTCACCCTCGAGAAGCGACTTACGGAGCACATCGAGAAGGTACGCTACGAACTCGAAAAACGAGACCAACCTTCCGACCCCTTCCTCGAGCGCATCTCAGCGAAAATCAACGGAGCCGACGCTCGCGAACTGAAGTCAATTGAAAGCGCGCTGCTGCTCGCTGAACAATCCGGCCTAGTCGATTCGCGCCACGCGGACCTTTACCGCCGCGACATCCATCGCCGACGCTCCTACATGGCGGACCGCGCCTTCCACGAGCAGAAACAGTCTGGACCGCTCGCCCTGCTGGAACGCGCCGTGGCCACCGGCGAGAAGGCCCGCTTGGCGCTCGATGCCAATAACTTCGCCTGCCTACGCCAGGACTACCTTGGACTCCGCCTGACCACGAAGAAGAACGCGCAAGGTGAGACCCGCTTCCTGCTCGACGCCGCCGCCCGACAGAAGGTCGTGCAGCTGGTCGAGAAGCTGGCCGACGACGCCCCTGGCCTACACGTATGGGTGAGCTTCGACGGCCAACCGACTGCGCTCAAAACAACGAACTCCCGCGTGCGGGTGACCTTCAGTCGCGCCGGTGCCAAGGCCGACCACGACATCATGGACCTGGTGGCCAAAGATAAGACCGTGGATGCCCCATGGTTCGTCGTCAGCGACGATATCGAAGTGCGCGACGCCACCGCCCGCGAAGGCGCCTACATCATCTATAATGACGCGCTGATCCAGTTACTGGTGAACCGCGGCATCCGGGCCTAAACAAAACGGGCGCATCCTGCGATGCGCCCGTAGGGGAAGAAAGCGTCGACGACTTACTTCTTCTTGGCGGGCGGAGCGGTAACGGGAGGAGGCAGTACGCCCGCGAAATCCTCGGCCTTAAGGCCGGGGTGGAACATGTTGAAGGAGTACTTGCTGGGCTTCCATTCCACGACCGGCGTAACATCGGCCTTGGCGAGGACCTCGAGGCCGAGACCCCAGAAGACGCCATTGACGAGTAGGCGGCGGAGCGACTCGTCCTTGAGGTCGCTGGCGGAAGCCATGGTAGTGGTCAGCACGCGATTCTTGGTACCGCCGGCATTGGGGACCACGCGGGTCCAAGCCACGGCCATGGCAGGAGAGTTGACGCCCTGCTCCTTCTTGTCGGCGTTCTTCTTGGAACGTTCGCTGAGTGGGTCTTCAGGATTCATGCCCTTGAGCACGAGGCCTCTGAGCAGGATTTGGGCGTCCGAGGGAGGGTTAGCTTCGTAGACGTCGGTGTCGCCGAAGATCTGGCCGACGCCGTTAAGGATCGCGAGCTTCTCTGCGCCGGGCTCGACGGCCGTGCGGGTGGCTTCACCCTTGTGGTTACCCCAGTGGCTGACCCAGGTCTCGCCGAGCACATTCTTGCCGAAACCGCCCTTGGCGTTCCAGTTATAGGCAGCAAAGGCACTCTCTTTCGGGATGCCCGCGAAAGCGTGCGTGCTGGTGCGGGTCGCAACAATCGGTACGCCGCGCTTGATGGCGGCGTCGAACTTCGCGAGCGCGGTTTCGTTCCACTTACGGAAGCGCAACCCCAGCAGGAGAGCGTCGGCGGTGTCGAGGGCCTCGGGCTTACCGAGCGAAGCGCCGTTGTTCGGATTGATTACGTCGCCGTCATGGGAGAAGAGGACGGTGCATTTGAATCCGTGGCGCTCGGAGAGGATGCGGGCGAGCATCGGCAAGGACTCTTCGGAGCGGTATTCTTCATCACCCGCGAGCAGCACGACGTGCTTACCGGCACCCGGGCCTTTGCCCGCAGGGAATTCAAGCCAGCCGGGGCCAGAGGTGAACGCCTCGGCGGCGACGGCCGGGAGCGCGAGGACGAGGGCGGCGAGGGCCGTCCAGAGATGGAGATGACGCTTCATGGGGGTAAGACTCTGGAGCCTGCACCGCCGATAGCAGGTTTCAAGCGCCCTGTTGGGGAATGCCCCCTTCATTTCCACGCACTCTGCCGGCCTTACTTTGCCGGAGCCGAAGAAAAAGGGTCGGGGCGGATCGTCTCGCGTCGGCCATCGGAATAGGTCGTCACCTGATTGCCGAAAGGGTCCGTCCGTGTGGTCGCGCGCGTGCCATCGCTATAATTCGTGGACGACCCGCCGAACGGGTCGGGGCGCGTCGTGGCCGTCACCCCATTGCTGTAACGGGTCGTCGAGCCGCCGAAAGGGTCGGTACGCGTGGAGGCGGTAACGCCGTTGCTGTAGCGAGTAGAAGAGCCGCCAAAGGGATCGGGCGTCGTAACGGCGGTGACGCCATTGTCGTAGCGCGTCTGGGTGCGGCCGAAGGCGTCGGTACCCTTGACCCCATTGCTCGGGGCTTGGCCGGTACGTGGTGCGAGCTTTACTTCCGCCGCGGGCTTGGCCTCCGGCTTAGACTCCACCTTGGCTTCGGTGCGAGCCGCCTCTTTGCGGGCGGCTTCTTTCTTCGAATCGGCCGGTACGGCGAAGAGCATCGCGGCGCCAAGGGCGCCGAGGAGAAGGAGTGTCTTCATGGGGATGATTCTATTAGAAACCAATGAGGGCGGGATGCAAGCCGCGGCCTTATGAAAACAAGAAGGGCGGGCGCCTTACGGCGTCCGCCCTTCTGTTGATGCGACCGAAGTCGCTTACGCGATGACCTTATCGACCACCTTACCGAAGTTATCGGTGAGGCGGAAGTCGCGGCCGTTGTAGCGGAACGTGAGCTTGGTGTGATCGAAGCCAAGGAGGCGCAGGATCGTGGCGTGCAGGTCATGCACGTCGACGCCGTCAGCAGCAACCTGGGAGCCGATTTCGTCGGTCTCGCCGTAGTGCATGCCACCCTTGACGCCGCCGCCAGCCATCCAGCAGCAGAAAGCCTTGGAATGGTGGTCGCGACCAGAAGCCTGGTTGACGCGGCCCGCGGTGGTCGGGGTGCGACCGAATTCTCCGCCCCAGATGATGAGGGTCTGGTCGAGGAGACCGCGCTGCTTGAGATCGGCAATGAGAGCGGCAGCCGGGCCGTCAATGGCCTGAGCGCGCTGGGCGATCGAGGTGAAGAGGTTGGTATGGTGGTCCCAGCCTCCGGCGTCGACTTGGACGAAGCGGACACCCTTCTCGACGAGGCGGCGAGCGCACAGGAGCTTGGCACCGAGGTCGGTCTTACCGTACATCTCGCGGGTCTTTTCAGACTCCTTGGAGATGTCGAAAGCGTCGGTGGCGGCAGTCTGCATGCGGAAGGCGAGCTCGAAGGATTCGATGCGGGCCTCGAGCTGTTCGTCCTTCTGGACGGTCTGCATGTGGCGCTCGTTCAGCTGGTGGACGAGGTCGAGCTGCTTGCGCTGCGCGTCCTGCGTGGTGAACTCGCTCTGGAGATTGGCGATGATCTTGTTAGCCGGGGCACCCGGGCGGAACGACGTGTTGGCACCCTGGTACAGGGAAGGCAGGAAGGCCGAGGCGCGACCTTCGGAGCTGCCACCGAGGGAGACGAAGCCCGGGAGATCTTGGCTCTCCGTACCCAGTCCGTAGAGAACCCAGGAACCGAGGGAAGGCTTCGAAAGGATTGCCGAGCCAGTGTGCATCAGCTTGGCGGCCGGACCGTGGGCCGGGAGATCCTGGTGCATCGAGCGGATGACGCACATTTCGTCGGCAACTCCCTGGAGGTGCGGGAAAATTTCGCTGATCTCGAGGCCGGACTTGCCGGACTTCTTGAACTCGAAGGGCGTCGGGAACAGCACGCCGTTCATGCCCGCGGCGGACATCTCGGCGAGTTCCTTCATCTTCGGCTTCGGATCGAAAGTATCGAGGTGGGAGGGAGCGCCACCGGCGAAGATATGGATGACGTGCTTCGCCTTGGCGGCGAGCGGAGCCTTGCGAGGCTTCAGGTTGGCCATCACTTCGGCGTGCGCGTCGATGACCATGCGGTCAGCGGCCATCGCACCGAAAGCGAGTGCGCCCATACCGAGGCCGGTCTGGCGCAGGAACTCGCGTCGGGAGTTGGGGGTCGGCACGTAATTGCCGCAGTTGGAGTCTTTCATGGTGGGGATTTGGGTGAGGTTAAATTTGAGGGGTTATTTTCAATATACAAACACGTTCGGATGGGGGATTTAATTCAAATAAACGAACTCGTTGGAGCAGACCATCGACTGGGCCAACATGACCCATGGACTGGCGGGCTCCTTGCGGGAGACCTTTTCGGTGTTATTCACGATTTTTCCGCCCTGAACCGAGGTTTCGAGCTTAATTTCGGGGACAGCGGGGCCCGCCTTGGTGCCCGCCACGGCGGCCGCGGCTGCCTTCTGGCGAGCCAGCTTATCGGCCCGGGCCTTGGCGGCCTTGTCGAGTTTGGCCGGGCTAACGACAGCCGGCTCATCGATATAGCCAGCGATTCGGGCGACGAACTCGCGGGCGATCTGGCGTTCCTGGACGGTAGGCGAACGCTGATACATAATACGGTAGAGCTGCGTGATCCGTTCGTCGTCGGAGCTGCTCCGCATGATCTCCGGACGCGCGTTGACGTTACGGGCGACTTCAACGGCCAGCGGATTGTTCATAAAGAACAACGCCTGCTGCGGGACGATGGTCGAGCCACGGACGGAATTCGCCATATTCGGATCGGCGAAGTCGAACTGAGACTGGAACTCGCTCAGCTTATCGCGATCGATGAAGCCGTAGATAGTGCGACGATAGCTGTATGGTTCGTCGGTGATATTCACCGCGCGGCCGCCGAGCGAACGGTCCAGCTTGCCGGAGAGCAGCAACATCGAGTCACGGATGGACTCGAAGTCGAGGCGACGCAGGTTGGCGTGCCAGAGGAACTTGTTGGCGCCGTCGATCTTCGTCGGGTCGACGGAAGACTTCTGCGCCAGCAAAGGATTGGTGTTCGGGTTGGCCGACTGGCGATAGGCAGCCGAGAGCAGGATACGCTTGTGCATTTTCTTCACCGACCAGCCGCCTTCGACGAAAACGGTGGCCATCCAGTCGAGCAGCTCCGGGTGGGAGGGGGCTTCGGACATGTTGCCGAAATCATCGGGCGACGAAACGATGCCCGTGCCGAAGTGGTGCAACCATAGGCGATTGACGAGCACGCGAGCGGTGAGCGGATTGGTGCGGCTGGCGATGGCCAGTGCGAGCTCGCGACGACCGCTACCTTCATAGAACGGTAGGCGATCCGGGCCAGCAAGCACCTCCAGGAACTGGCGAGGAGCGACGGGGCCGCGCTTATTGCGGTCGCCACGGATGTAGACGTAACTGTCACGCGGCTTCTCAATGTCGGTAATGACCATCGCCGTGCCGGGGCCTCCGGGGTGCGTGATGTCGAGGGCGTTGATGTCCGCAAACTTGAAGAATTTCGCGGGCTTGTTGTTATTAACGAAGGTCGCGCTCAGCGGGACCTGCCAGCTCGCGCACAAGTCACGGCTCTCGGTCGCTCGCTCGAGCAGCACCACGGAGTTAAGATCGTCAATATTAGGAAGGGGCCAGGGGAAGGCTGCAAGCTGGGCGACCGCGGGGTCGTCCTTATCGCCCTTGCGGCCCGGCTGACTGCGCAGCTGGACGTGGGCGACAATCTTGTCGTGGTGCTTCTTGAAGATCGCCTGGTAGGCGAGTGCCACCTCTTCGAGGGACTTAGGCTTCATGCCGCGGAGGGCTTCGGCGACGAGCGGATTGACCGGGCTCTTCTTGTCGACGAGCGCAGCTTCAATGATGGCCGGCGCCTGCTTTTCGAATTCGTCCGGACTAACCTTCTTCAGACGGACCAGCGGACCGGTGATCGGGTGATCCACGCGGTTCATGGAAGCGGAGAAGGAGTTGCCGAGATCACGACTGTCGCCGAGGTCGTATTTCTTGAGGATATCAAACCCGGCGGTGCTGCGGAAGCCCCCCGCCATAGCGGCGAGAGCGCGCGGGGCGAACTCGCGATGGAAGCCGGCCTGCATGCCCGTCAGGTGCTTATAATAACCAGCGGCCGTGGTGTTAATCAGTTCGGCGAGCTTCTTCTCGTAGTCAGCACGATAGGCGTTCGTCGGCGCGTTCTTGCCGACGAGGAGCGGATCGCGGATGACGGGGTTCTGCTGCGGCTCAATGATCGAGGAGAAAATGCCGTGCAGGGAATAGTAGTCAGCGGCCGGGATCGGATCGAACTTGTGATCGTGGCAGCGAGAGCAGGCGACGGTGAGCCCGAGGAAGCCCTTGGTGGTGGCATCGATACGCTCGTCGATGGTATCGTCGTTATTCTGGAAACGCTTGCCGACGGTGATGAAGCCCAGGGCCGCGAGACGCGGGTCATCCTTGGCCAGGTCAGGCAGACGGTCGGCGGCGAGCTGCTCGATGATGAACTGGTCATACGGCTTGTCGCTGTTGAAGGCGTCAATGACGTAGTCGCGGTAAGTCCAGGAGGCTTCGAAATTCTCGATGGTGCCGTTCCGCTTCAAGCCCTTCGTGTCCGAATAGCGTGCCGTATCGAGCCAATGGCGTGCCCAGCGTTCGCCGTAGTGGGGCGAGGCGAGCAAACGGTCGACGGTGCGCTCGACGACAGCGGCGACCGCGCGAGCCGGCTGACCGCCGCGGGTGGCGAGGCCGTCACGGGAAAGCGCGATGTCATAATCACGCGAGAACGCGTCGACCTCGACGCTCGTCGGAGGCAGGCCGGTGAGGTCGTAGGAGAGGCGGCGCAGCAAAGCTTCGCCATCGGCGGCGGGGCTCGGCTTCAAGCCTTTCTCGTCGAGCTTCGCCATGAGGAATGCGTCGACCTCGTTCTGGCACCAGGCCGGATTACTGAGCTTGGTCGGCACTGGATAATCACGCACGGGCTGGAAAGCCCAGTGACGACGGGCCTTGTCGGAAAGTCCGGTGAGTTTGGCGCCGCCGGCACCCACTGGGGCTGGCGCACCCATCTTGACCCACTGCTCCAGCGATGCGATCTGTGCATCGGTGAGTTTTGCGCCCGCCTTGCGCGGGGGCATGGAAAGTTCAGGGTCTGTCTGATGGACGGCGACAAGCAGTAGGGATTTCTTAAGGTCACCAGGCACGACCGCCGGGCCTTGGTCGCCACCCGCGAGCATACCGGCGCGGGAGTCCATGATTAAGCCGCCCTTAGAGACGCCCTTCTCCTTCGAGTGACACTCGTAACAGCGTTCGGTGAAAATCGGGCGGACATTCTTCTCGAAGAACTCGAGGCCAGCAGGGTCCATCTTCTCTTCGGCCGGGGCATCCGCGGACCAAAGCACGCCGGTAGAGCCCACGGCCAAAGCAACGGAGAATAGGCTGAGAATGGTGTGATTTCGCTTCATCGGATTTAAATGGAAAAGGTAAGGAAAGTTGTCGAAACAACTGGGGTATCCCTCTGGGTAATAATTCTTGTGCGAAGATGAGGGACGGCAACCATTAGATTATTGGGGTTTCACCTCATTCAACCCCGCTAATCGGCCATCGGCCCGTATTTGTGAAGATTATCACTGCCGAGGGCAAACGGCCGCCCAATCGGCAGTCAATCGTTTGAAAACTCGGGGCCAGCGGGGCCTTGCCGGCGACACTGACTCCGCCTCTCCGGCGGACTACCGCAAAACAAGAAAGCCGGCCAAGGGGCCGGCTTTCGAAGCGAAGCAGAGGAATTACCGTCAGTTCACGTAGATGAACTCGTTGGAAAGCAGCAAGGCCTGAGCCAGGAGTTCCATCGGGGTCATCGGCGTGCGCGAGGTCATCTCGCCGACGTTGCGCATAATCCCTTCGGCACCGCCAGCGGTGACGGCGGTCATCATGCTCTCTTCGCCACCAGGAGCCATCACAGCGGCACCCTTGGACGAAGGCGCGGCCGTGCGGGCCACCGGGGCCACCAGCTTCGTGCCTGGGCGGGCACCCGTCGCGGCTGCCTTAGTGGCGGGACGGACGTTGGCGGTCGCGGCGGACATCTTCTGCTTGGTCAGGAAATCCTGGGCGAAGCGGACCTCATTGGAAGACGGACGACGCTGGAACATGCAGCGGAACATCGCGACGATGCGCTGATCTTCGGACATCGCATTGACGACATCCTTACGCGAGGCGACCGCGCGGGCCACCTCGACCGAGAGAGCGTTGTTCATGAAGAACAGCGCCTGCTGGGGCACGATGGTGGAGTTGCGCTTCGAATTCGCCTGGTCGGGATCGCCGTAGTCGAACTGTGAAAGCGTGTCGCTGAGGCGACGACGATCGACGTAGCCGTAAAGACTGCGACGGTAGCTGAAGGGCTCGTCGGTGATGTTCGCCGGCTGACCACCGACCAACGGGTTCATCTTGCCGGTGAGCAGAATCATCGAGTCGCGGATGGACTCGAAGTCTAGGCGGCGAAGATTTCCGCGCCAGAGCAGGCGATTGCTGGCGTCGATCTTGAGCGGATCGACGGCTCCCTTCTTCACGACGAGCGGATTAGCCGTCGGGTCGGAGTCTTGGCGGTAGGCGTTGCTCAGCACAATCATACGGTGGAGACGCTTCATCGTCCAACCGTTCTCCACGAGCTCGGCAGAGAGGTAATCGAGCAACTCGGGGTGCGAAGGCTTCTCGGACATGTTGCCTAGGTCGTCCGGGGAGGCGACGAAGCCTTCCACGAAGTGCTTCATCCAGGTGCGGTTGACGGCCACGCGAGCGGTGATCGGGTTGTCCTTCGAGATAATCGACTGGGCGAACTCATAGCGTCCGCTGCCATCGACGAAGGGCTTACGCTCGCCCTTGGTGAGGATGTCGAGGAACTGGCGGGGGACGATCTCTCCCTTGAGGTTCTTGTCGCCACGCTTGAACACGTAGCTGTCCTTCGGGGCTTCGGAATCCTGGACAACCATTGCTTCGCCCGGGGCACCGGGGTGCGAAAGGCGGAGCTCATTGATGAGCGTGTGGCGGAAATAGGCGATTGGGCCGTTATTACCGATGCCACCGTAGATCGGACGATTCTGCCATTCGGCGCAGAACTTACGCGTGCTGAACAGCGAGATCATATCTTCATTGTCGACGATCTCGTCATAGGACGGCACCGCCCAAGGATAACCGGTGAGCTGTGCGATCGCCGGAGAGGTGTTCTTCCAGGCCTCACCCGGCTTAGCCAGCAGCGCAAGGTGTGCGAGGATTGCGACCTTGTTATCGTTATACACCTTCTGGTAGGCCATCGCGACGTCCTCAAGGGTCTTCGGCTTCAGGCTGCGCAGGGCGGCGGCAATGATCGGGTTGACCGGATGGTCAGGATCATTGAGCGACTCCGCAATGGCGGCCGGAGCACGCTCAGCGAAGTAGACGAGCGGCACCTGGGCCGCAGCGTGGAAGGGTCCGGTGATGGGCGAATCCTTCTGGACGCGCATCGCGGCGAAGTCGGTCATCTCGACGAGGTCGATCTTGTACTTCTCGGAGTAGTCGCCTGATTCAGCGGACCCGCGGCGGACGGTAGTCATCATGAGGCGACCTCCCATCTCGTGTTCGTAGCGAGCGCGGGCCTCGCGCATATAGCGGAAGAAGCCGGCGACCTGCTCGTCCTGCAGCATGGTGAGGCGCTTATCAAAGTCCTTACGGGCGGCGGCGGTCTTCGGCGTGGAGGCGAGCGTCGGGTGATGCAGCGGCTCGACGGTCGAGGCGAAGATACCGTGGAGGGAGTAGTAGTCCTTGATCGGAATCGGGTCGAACTTGTGATCGTGACAGCGGGCGCAGGAGACGGTCAGGCCAAGGAAGGCCTTCGTGGTGGTGTCGATGCGCTCATCGATGGTGTCGTGAACGTCTTCGAAGCGCTTACCAACGGTAAGGAAGCCGAGGGCGGCGAGGCGGGGATCGTCAGGCGAGATACCCGGGATGCGGTCAGCAGCGATCTGCTCGACGATGAACTTGTCGTAAGGCTTGTCGTCGTTGATCGCGTTGATCACGTAATCGCGGTAGGTCCAAGCGTACGCGTAGCGATAGTCCTGGAAGAGCGTGTCGCCCATGTCGACCTGCAGGCCACGGGTGTCAGAGTAACGGGCGGTATCGAGCCAGTGGCGGGCCCAGCGCTCGCCGAAGTGAGGCGAAGCCAGGAGTTCATCGACGCGCTTGGCGTAGACGGACTCGACAAGCCCGGCGGACTTACCAGCACGCACGGCCATCGTGTCGGCAATCTGCGCGGCCTGGATGGCCTTTTCAAAGGTGTCCACCTGTTCAGAGGTGGGCGGAAGGCCGATTAGGTCATAGGAAACACGGCGTAGGAAAGACTCGGGGCCGGCTGGCGGATTAGGCTGGAGGCCTTTCTCTTCAAGCTTGGCGAGGATGAATGAATCAATGGGCGTCTTAACCCAGGCCTTGTTCTTCACTTCGGGCACGGGCGATTTCTTGACCGCCTGGAAGGCCCAATGCTCGCGAGCCTTACCGGTGAGGCCGGTGATCTTGGCGGCGCCGCCGAGGGGCATCGGAGCACCCATCTTGATCCACTCCTCGAGAATGGCGATTTTGTCATCAGGCAATTTGCCGCCCGTCTTCTTCGGCGGCATGGCGAACTCGGGATCGGTGTAGCGAACGGCCTTAATCAGGAGAGACTTCTCCAGGTTGCCAGGAACGACGGAAGGTCCTTCATCGCCACCCTTGAGCGCACCGTCGCGGGAGTCGAGAATGAGGCCGCCCTTAGATGAACTCTTCTGGGCGGAGTGACACTCGTAGCATCGGTCGCTCAAGATTGGGCGGACGTTCTTCTCGAAGAACTCGAGGCCCTCCTTGGTCGGAGCAGCTTGTTCCGCGGCGCCGGCGAAGGAGGCCGCAAGCAGCGAGAGGGCGAGGGAGGTGTGACGGAGCGACAGCATGAGCGTGTTCAGTTGAGGGGATAAGGTCGATGGAAGTACCCTGGTGAGGGGTTGACCTTGGAAATAAGTTAGCCTCGACCCCCCGGAAATCAAGCGTGCTTCCCCATTGGGGTTGTAAAGGAAAGGCCCTAGCCCGAGGATAACGAGGCCGGCCGATGCGCATCCTGATCGCCAACGACAAATTTAAGGGGTCATTACCGGCGGAAAAGGTGGGGTTTCATATTAAAACCAGCCTAATGACGGTGTTTCCGGCCGCGGAATTCGACCTCTGCCCAATCGCCGATGGGGGCGAAGGGACTGCGCTGGCGATGACGACCGCCCTCGGCGGCGATTGGGTCAGCACCCCCACCCAGGACGCCCAAGGAAGGCAGGTTGAAGCCCCCTTCGGATGGGTCGCCAACTCGGGTACGGCCGTCATGGAAATGAGCTCCGCCAGCGGACTAGCTATCATCCAAGATTTAGAACTTAACCCTATCACAGCCAGTACTTTAGGCACAGGAATTCTTATCCAATCTGCCCTCGCCAAGGGTGCACGGCGTATCCTCATCGGCATCGGGGGCAGCGCCACCAACGACGGCGGCCTCGGGGTCGCTCTCGCTTTAGGATATACCTTCAAAAAAGAGGGCAAATCCTTCACCCCCACCCTTTCCTCCCTGCTGGAAGCCGATGCGATCGAGAAACCTACCTCCCTGCCCCCCTTTGAGCTGATGGTCGCCTGCGACGTGGACAATCCCCTGCTCGGCCCCCGCGGCGCCACCCGCGTCTACGGTCCGCAGAAAGGCGTCCGAGATTTCGCCTGGTTCGAACGACGGCTCGAACATCTCGCCGACCTCGCACGACGCGACCTCGGCATCGACCCGCGCGACGTGCCTGGCGCCGGCGCGGCCGGCGGACTCGGCTTTGGGCTTATGGCTTTCTTAGGCGGTAAACTCGTCAGCGGCTTCGAGATGGTATCCTCGCAGCTCGGCCTCGCAGCCCGCGTCGCCGCCGCCGACCTCGTCGTCACCGGCGAAGGCCGCCTCGACGAACAGAGCCTGCAAGGAAAAGGCCCCGTCGGCGTCGCCCGCCTCGCGCGCCAACTCGGCAAGAAAGTCGTCGGCGTCGCCGGCTCGGTCGACGACTCGTCCGCGCTGCATGCGCAGTTCGACCTACTCATCCCGATCAAGCCGCCGACGATGCCTCTCCCCGAAGCGATGCGTCGCACCGGCGAACTCATCGAGACCGCCGTCCGCGCCCACGGCGAGCCTCTGCGCGCACTCAGCTGAAGATCGGGATTGGCACACCCTTGCCGTCCACCGTCGCGTAGAACGGACGACCTTCGATATCAAAGGCGGTCTTCGGGCTGATACCCATGGCGCGGAAGATGGTGGCGTGCATGTCGGAGATCGGGACGGGGTCCTTGATCGCGACGAGCGGGCGCTCGTCGGCGGTAGCTCCGTAGACGTGGCCTTTCTTCACGCCGCCGCCGAACATGACGACGCTGGTGCCGCCGGTGAAATGGCGGTGCAGGCCGTAGTGGTCAGGGCTCGTCATGATACCAGATTTATTGAAAGCCTGGTCCGCAGCCTTGGAGCCCGGACGCCCTTCAATCATCGCGTCGCGACTGAACTCGCTGGCGATAACCACCAATGTACGGTCAAGCAACCCACGCTGTTCGAGGTCGCGGATCAGGCGCGCAATCGGGCGATCGATCTCGGCGTGCATCTTCGCGACGGTGTCATGCCCCTTCCCGTGCGTATCCCACTGGAAGAAAGGCACGTACTCGGTGGTGACCTCGACGAAGCGTGCGCCGTTCTCGACTAGGCGGCGGGCAAGCAGGCAACCGCGGCCGAAGCGGCCGGTGTCGTAGTCCTTCTGCACTTCGGGTGTCTCAAGCGAGATGTCGAAGGCGGCGCGCTCCTTGGCGCTGAGCAAGCGGTAGGCGTTATCCATCGAGCGCAGCATTGACGCATGTTGGTGGTCACTGAGCAGGTCGCGGCTGGGCGTCGCGTCAACGAGTCGGCGGAACTCGCGGTCGCGGTTCACGAAACGTCCTGCATCCATGCCCTTGGGCGGACGGACGGCCGCGGCGGCCTCCTCGGGGAACGGCAGATTCATCGGACCATATTCTCCGCCGAAGAAACCGGCGGTGGTGAAGGACTTGAGTTCCTCACTCTCGCCGACGCCTTCGAGGCGCTGGCCGATATTAATAAAAGCAGGCATCACCGAATTACGTGGGCCGAGCACGCGGGCCATCCAAGCACCGATATGCGGGCAGGCGACGGTCTGCGGAGGCACGTAACCCGTGTGCCAATGGAATTGGTGCCGCGAGTGCAGGATGCTGCCGAGATCCGGCTGCACCGCCGAACGGATCAACGTCGCACGGTCCATGACCTGGGCAATATTCTCGAGTCCTTGGCAGATACGGACGCCATCGACCGAAGTCGGAATCGCGGGAAAAGTGCTGAGCACGCGGTCGTAGGAGAGCCCCTTCTCATAAGGTGCGTATCGTTTCGGATCGAAGGTCTCCGGTGCGGCCATGCCGCCGGCGAGCCAGATTAGGATACAGGCGTCGGCCGTGGCCGCCGGCTGGACAACCTTTTCGCTTTCGGCGAGGAGGCGCGGTGCGCCCATCGAGAGCGTCGCGGCACCGGCGGCGGCGAGCATGCGCAAGAATTCACGCCGAGCCAGCGGCTCAGGCAAGGAGGGGTCAAGCGGTAGCGGTGAGTTCATGGTGTTTAACGGATGGTCTGGAATTCGGGGAGCATGCACACCGCCCACAGTAAATCGGCGATGCCTTCTTCGGAAAGTTCAGCGCCGACGATGCCGACGGCAACCTTGCGCTCGGCCGCGGAGGGCTCGCGACTTAGCGCGGAGAGATACAACCAATGGACAAAGTCTTCTGGCGCCGACCATCGACGGGCCTTCAGTTTGGCGGCACCGGCGGCGAGGAGACTAGTCAAGGCCTGACCATTGGAAAGATCGATGGCCTCGAGCGTGCTGAGCTCGTTGGGTCGCATCGAGACGATCTGCTCCCGGTTAGGCCGGCCGAGCGAACGCTGCAAGAGATCCGACTTCATTAGGCTCGCGCGCGCCGGTAAATTACTCACCCCGTCGACGCCGGCGAGCATCTCGGCCATGCGGATCTCCGAACGGCGCCAGACCTCGCCCTTCACGAACGCGACGGGTTGCCAGACAACCTCCGTACCCTTGCCGGCCTTGGTCTTGGCAGTGGAGAAGACGCCACGAGCGTTCGGCACACTCGCCGTCGACTCCCATGAAGCATCGGTCGCCATCTTCACGCGAGCCCCGCCCTTGAGTTCGACGTTCACCTGGAACCACAGGGCGGCCAGATTGGGAGTTTGTCCACCGTTGTGGCCGACGATCATCACCTGATTCGTGCCCTTCAAGAGGACGGAAGAAAGCTCGAAGGATTGCGGATCCTCCCATTTATCGCCTTCGCCGATCTTCTTGCCGTTCACGTAGAGCTCGAAGCCATTATCGCAGGTGATAACGCACACGGCCGTATCGACATCAGCGTCGAGTACGAGCGCATGGCGGAAGGTGCGCGCCTCGCCGGCGGCCGGCACTCGGCCGCCCGCGATATCTCCGGACCAAATCGCCGTGGCGAGCAAGGGCTCGACCACCGGCTTCTTCTTCACCATCACGTCAGGAGCGACGCGTGGCACCTTAAGCTCGATTTTAGCCGGCGTGGTGCCGGTCAGGCGCCAGACTGCGTCAACAAACTGCTCGGCGGTGAAACGCTTCGCGCGCGGGCCGCGATAGACGTAACCTTTATCCTCAGCGTCACGGGCAAGGACTTCGACGCGGGACTGATAAGCCTGCGAAGTCGCGATGAATTCCAGCACGGCCTTTAAGTCGTACTTCGATTCGACAAGGTGATTGGCCAGTACGTCCAGCAGATCCTGGTTCCAAGGCTGCGTCTGCATCGCATCGACGGGATGCACGATGCCGCGACCCATGAGGCGATGCCAGAGCCGGTTGACGATGGTACGCTGAAAGCGGCCGTTCTCCGGGTGAGTGATCAGTGCGGCCAGCTGAGCAAGGCGTTCGGCACGCGGCTTGGCGGTGTCGACTTGTCCGAGCTCGGGAAACGGCCACGCCGCGACGGCGGGCTTGCCCGTCGGGATGTCGCAGCGCACGAGTTCCATCGGGCGGTTCGCATAAATGGCAGCGAGGCCATAGGCGTCACGCAGCTTCCAACGGTCGACGAAACTGTCGTGGCAGGAGGCGCACTTCATATTAATCCCTAGGAATGTCTGCGAGACGCTCTGTGAATACTGAAGCTCCGGCACCTGACCCGCGCTTACGGCGCCACGCCAGATAATCCCTTTGGCAAACCCTTCACTATCCGCGGAAGGCGCGACGAGCTCGCGGGTGAACTGGTCGTACGGCTTATTGGCGAGCAAGGACACGTATAGCCAGCTGGTGATTTGCTTGCGGCCGCCATCGATGTACCCCGTGCCAGCGTAATCGTTACGCAGAAGATCATTCCAAAACGCCATCCAATGGTCGGCGTAGTCGACGCTGCGGGCCAACAACGACCGTACAAGTAAGGTGCGCTTGTCCGGTCGGCGGTCGGCGGTGAAAGCCCGCACCTCCTCCGCGGAAGGCAGTAGCCCGACGAGATCGAGCGACACGCGACGCAGGAAGGTTGCGTCGTCCGACAACTGCGGAGTCGGCGCGCCTTTGTCTGCGAGCCAGCCATCGAGCACGCGATCGAGCGGATGCGTGCGTCCATTCCGGGCTGCAGGCAGGATGGGCTGACGCGGACGCAGCGGCGGCTCGTACGCAGGCTGCTTGAAGGCGAACCCTTCGGTCCAGACGGCGCCCTGCTCGACCCAGGCGCGGAGCGTGGTCACTTCGGCAGGCGTCAACCGATCGCCCTTGGGCGGCATGCGAACGTCGGGATCAATGCTGACGATGAAGTCGAGGAGTTTGCCCTTATGCGCCTGACCAACGAATACCACCGCACCATTCTCGCCGCCTTCGAGTAGCGAGGCGCGTGTGTTCATGGAGAGTCCGCCCTTCTTCTTATCCCCAGCGTGGCACTCCACGCAGTGCTTACGTAGGATCGGGACGACCTCATGCGCGAAGTCGACCGGAGCGGCGCCCGAGGACGCCGCCAGGACTAAGCCGACACAGAGAAACGGACTATGCATGGACCAACAGGAAATTAAGGGACGAAGACAATCGCCGCGGCGGCCGGAGCCTCAACGGACTGCTTGGTGTCGGTGAGCTTACCGTCGCGGCCGATGCGGTAGGCGTTCATCGTGCCAGACTTCTGGCCGGCACAGACGAGCCAGCGGCCATCGGCACTGAGACCGAAGCCGCGTGGCGCGGCCGGCGTGCCGAGCATATGCTGCAGGAGGGTAAGCTTACCGTCCTGGGCGATGGAGTAGACGGCGATGGAGTCGTGGCCGCGATTGGAGACGTAGAGCGTCTTTCCATCAGGGCGGACGAAGATCTCGGCGGTGGAAACGCCCTTCTTATCAGCGCCTTCTGGCAGCGTCGGCAGGCTCTGGATTTCCTTGAGTCCTCCATTACGTTCCACCGTAAAGGCGACGACGTTCAGACCCATCTCCGTATTCACGTAGGCGAAGCGGCCGTTGGGGTGGAACGCGAGGTGGCGCGGTCCTTCGCCAGCGGTAACGCGGCCAGACTTCGGCTTGTTCGGCGTGAGCAGGCCTTTCTCGGCGTCGAACTTATAGATGAAGATGTCATCCGTACCGAGGTCGGCAACATACGCGCGGCCATTCTTCGGATGGAGGTAGACGCCATGCGCGTGCGGACCGGCTTGGCGACCGGCGTTCGGGCCCGTGCCGACGTGCTGGATCGAGGACGTGGACGGAGCGAGGGAGCCGTCGGCCTTAATCGGCAAAGCGGTCGTCGAGCCGGAACCATAATTGACTACGAGTAGGTTGCCACGGCCAGCGTCGACGGCGAGGTGCGTCGGTCCCTTGCCCTTGGAGGCTTCGGTATTGAGGAGGCGAAGCTTCTCGCCTTCGACCGCGAACGCAGCGACGGCGCCTTCCGTGGCCTCGGCGGTGGCATAGAGGAACTTGGCGTCAGGGCTGAGCGCGACATAGGAAGCAGACTTCGCCTCGGCCGCGACGGTCGGCGCGGAAATCTTGCCGCTCTTGCCATCGAGCACGCAGCGCAGCACGCCTTGTGCCTTGGCACCTGAAGTGCCGACATAGAAGACGTATTGAGCGGGTGCCGGCTTCGGCGCTGCCTTGGCCGCAGCCTTCGCCGCGGGGGTGGAGGTTTCCGCGGATTGGCAGCCGACGAGGACGGCGGCGACGGCGGCGAGGAGGAGGCGTGGGGTTTTCATGGTAATAAAAAGGGGTCAGCGACCAGTCCACCAGCCATCAAGCTGGGCGGTAAGCCGCTTCACGTCCGCAGGGCGGGCGCCGGCCAGGTCATGTCGTTCGGCTGGGTCGGCCTTGAGGTCGAAGAGGCGAGGCGGCTCGGTGGCGTCGTTGATACCACTGGAGACGATGAGCTTCAGGTCGCCGGCGACGAGCCAGCGATAACGCAGACTGGAAGCGGGCTTGCCGATCTCGATGATATCGTGCGTCGAGTTCTGGCCAGCCACGAAAGGCCGGGCGCGCAGCGCAGCATCATCGAGTAAGTCCAAGCCGTCGCCGTCGGCGGGCACGCGGGCGCCGGCGAGCTTGAGCAGCGTCGGCATGATATCGACGGCGCTGGCGGCGTCAGGGATCACGGCCGGCTTGATGTGCCCAGGCCAGCTAACGAGGATCGGCGAGCGCACGCCGCCGTCAAAGGGCGACATCTTCGAGCGCTCGAAATCCACGAGCGCCTTGTCGGCACGAGGAATCCAGCCGTTATCTGAAATATAGACAATCACGGTATCCTGCGTGAGGCCTTCTTTCTCGAGATGGGCGCGGACCTCGCCGATGGTCTCGTCAAACCATTCGACCATCGCCAGATACTTGGCGGCGTGAAGCGTCGGCGCCTTACCGCGGTACTTGGCGAGAATCCTTTCTGGCGGGGTGTGCGGATCATGCGGCATCATCGGCGCATACCAGGCGAAGAACGGCTTGCCGTCTTTCTTCGCGCGAGAAATGAAGTCGGTGAGCGGCGCGAGCGTTTTGCGGCCGATGTCCAAGCCTTCGTCGCCATGGCGGCCACCCTTGCTCATCCCTTCGGTAAAGCCACCACGGGTATAGTCACCCATCCACCACTTACCGGTCTGGAGGCTGATATAGCCGCGCTCCGCTAGGAGACGCGGAAGATGCGGAGATTGCTCAAACAGTTTCACCAGCTGCTCACGGCCCTGCAGGAAGGCGGCGGACTTCTGTTTAGCGGCAGGCTTGCCGGCAACGACCGGCACCGGCGGGTCATTACCCGTGACCCCATGGCGATGAACATGGCGACCAGTCAGAATCGAGGCGAGGCTCGGCGAGCAGAGGGAGTTCGTGTCATAGCCGCGCGGGAAGGTCCGCGACGACGCCGCCAGCTGGTCGAGGTTCGGCGTACTCACGTCCTTCGCACCCATGAAGCCGTAGTCCGTCCATGCATGGTCATCCGAAATAATCATCAGGATATTCGGCGGACGATCTGCCGCCGCCATGGGCAGACACAGCGCGGCAAGCAAAGCGGCGCAGAGGGGCGACAGGCGGGGCATGCCCTATAGACTCCCCAAAGCGCTGCCCGTTCCCACCTAAAAAGTATGCCATTATTGGTCGTATAGGGCCCGCAGACGACCGGCAGCGGCCACCCCCTTTGACGAATCGACGGACGCGGGCACAATGCCCGACTTCCCCTCTCCGTGAGCGAAAGGGCCACCCCCAGTATAAAGTATTATACGATTTTATTTCCCTGATGGACAATAGCTTAGGTAAAGACACCCCTCCAGACCCCCTTTTTTAGCCCTATATATACAGGCCCCTTTCTTTTTCTATGATCAACAACATCACCCCCCGCACCGCCAAGCCCGACGCCCTCACCTCCCTCCTCCGCTCCGACCTGCCCGATCTCGGCGAAATCCTGGTCACCCGCAACCCGTCGCCCGGCGAACGGCCGAGCCAAGCGGACACCCTGACACAGTACATGAACCAGGCTGCCCGCTGGGCGCGACTCGGCGCCGAGGAGGAACTACGCCTCGGCCGCACAATCAAGGCCGGCAAGGACGCCGCAGGCCATCTGACCGCCGAGGCTCAAGCCGCCTTCGACGAACTCGTGAACCGCAACCTCCGCCTCCCCTACCACGCCGCTCAGCAGATGCGTGTCCCGCGGGAAGAGCTGCTGGACCTCATCTCCGCCGGCAACGCCGCCCTCCTGGGCGCCGCCCGTGATTTCGACGCCGATCTCGGCCATCGCTTTAGCACCTATGCCTTCTGGGGCATCCGCAGCGCGGTTATGCGCGAACTAAATTTCCTCCGCCGCACCGTCCGTCTCCCGCGCAACCTGCATGAGCAGCTCGCCAAGCTCCGCAAAGCCGAGGCCGTCTTGCTTCAGGAACTCGGCCGCGAAGCGGACGAAGAGGAAGTCGCTGCCGCCTTCGGCTGCACGCCCGAGAAAATCACCGAGCTCCGCTGCTACCAGCAACACGGCCAGTCGCTCGATGCTCCGATTGGCGAAGAAAGCGCGACGACCTTCGGTGAGACGCTCGCGGACCGCGCGGCGGGGACGCCGGCGGACCACGCCGAAGCCGCAGACCGCGTGGAAGCGCTTCGCGAAGTCCTGGCCCAACTGACGCCCCGCGAGCTGGAAGTGATCCGCCTCCGACACGGCCTCGACGGCGAAGAGCTGACGCTCGACGCCATCGGCCAGCGCCAAGGCGTCTCGCGCGAACGCATCCGCCAGATTGAAGCCATCGCCTTGCGTAAGATGGGCTTGGCGGCACGACGTTAAGCCCAGACTTGTATCACCTGCCGCACGCGTTATGATTTAGCCGTGCCCTTCTTCCCACGCCTCCTGCTCATCGCCGGGCTATCCGGTCTGGCGGTGCGGGATGCGTCGGCGCAGCAGGCCGAGCCATTCGAGGAGCCGCCGATTAATTATTCGGCGACGCCGACGAACGACCGCGCGACGTCGATCAACGCCACCTTCCAGAAACGGGCAAACGAGATTCGCTCACTTCCTGCGAAGAAGCGGCTGAAGTGGCTACTCGATGAGTTAGGCATCCCCGTCGAGTCCCAGCTCTTCGTCTTCAGCAAGACCAGCATGCAACGCGACCTGATCAACCCGGAGGTCCCGCGCGTACTCTATTTCTCGGACGAGGCCTATGTCGGTTGGTCCGTTACCGGCTCCTTCGAGGTGTCGGTGTTCGATGCGAAGCTCGGCGCGACCTTCTATATCCTCGACCAGCATGCGTCGAAGTCGGAACCCTTACTGGAACGCAGCGGCGACTGCCTGCTCTGCCACGCTCGCCATGAGCACACGCCAACCTTGCGCACACGATCAGTCTTTCCGGACCTGAACGGCGAACCGCTCAGCGGCTCCGGCGGTTCGAACATCGCCCCCTCTACCCCACTGGCCGAACGCTGGGGCGGATGGTACGTCACTGGCGGTCGTACGCCACTGGAGCACCGAGGCAACCTGACCGGCAAGAAGATCGATGACTTCGAAGGGCCGTCGGCCATGCCGACGCGTAACCTCGCGAGCCTCGAAGGCGTCGTCGATACGCGCCGCTACCTCCTTAAGACCAGCGACGTCGTCCCGCTGCTCGTGCACGACCACCAGGTGCACGTTCACAACGTACTCTCGACGGCCAAACAGGATGCCCGAATTGCGCTGCACCGCTGGCCGGCGATGCGCGAAATCCTTGGTCTCCCGGTTAACGCCCCACCGCAAGGTTCCTGCGTCGTGGTATTCGCGAGCCAAGCCGAGAAGGTCCTCGACGCCCTACTCTGCCGCGATGATGCGGTCTGGCCCGCCAGCGGCATCCAAGGGGACGGCGCCTTCGCCCCTGCCTACGCCAAGACACGTAAGCCCGACGCCAAGGGCCGGTCGCTACGCGACCTCGACCTTCAGTCCCGCCTGTTCCGGTACCGTTGCAGCCCGCTGATCTATTCACAGAGTTTCGCCACACTCCCCAAGGAGCTGCGAGATATCGTATTACTCCGCCTTTCTGCGGGCCTGCGGGCCTTTCCCCCGTCGCCTTCATTCGGGCATCTGGCCGACGACGAGCGTGCCGCGATCCATGAGATCCTGACGCAGACCTTGTCGGGATTACCCGCCGGCTGGGGCAAGTAAGCCAAGCATAAGAAGGGCCGGACCTCACGGAGAGGACCGGCCCTTGGATTCAGCCGAAAGGAGGCTTACTTGACGAGAGAAGCAAGCTTCTCGCGGATCGCGTCGGCTTCGACCTTGTAGCTAGCGGCGTTGAGGTGGAGTAGGTCAGGCATGACCGACTTCTCCAGCGTGCCGTCAGCGTTGAGGAACTTCGCGCCGATGTCGAAGAAGTGCACCTTCTTGCCGTCGTCGAACTTGGCGATGATGGCATTGACCTTCTCGTTCTTCACGCGGGCGCCGTCGGTGGGCTTGGCAGAGCGAGGGAAGACGGCAAGGAGCAGGACCTTGGTGTCCGGGGAGCGCTGGTGGATGGCTTCGATAATCTTCTTGATGCCGTTGGCGATCAGCTCCGGCGTGTGCGCCGGGTTACCGACGTTGTTGGTACCGATCATCAGGACGACGGCCTTAGGCTTGATGCCTTCGAACTCGCCGTTCTCAACGCGCCAGAGCACGTGCTGAACTTGGTCGCCACCGATGCCGAAGTTAGCGGCCTTGTACTGGCCGTACTCCTTCTCGAAGAGAGCCTTCTGACCACCCCAACCTGCGGTGATGGAATCACCGAGGAAGACGACCTGCGCTTCGCCTTTCTTGGCGATGGCGATGAAAGCGTCGTGCTGCTTAGCGAAGCCGACCTGGATCTCGCCGGTCTTGCCGTCAAACTTCGGAGCGGCGACGTCAGGCTGCTGGGCCGCTAGCTTCACGGCTGGGGCTGCGTCTTTCTTCGGCGCGTCTTTCTTGACTTCCTGGGCGACGACGGAGGCGGCGCCAAACAAGGAAAGTCCGAGGAGGAGGGATAGGGTACGTTTCATGGGGGTATTTCGGGGGACACTCTTTTCACCCCTTTGGCTCCACCCTGTCAACGCCCGCCCAAGGGCTTGCCCACTTCCACCGTGGCAGCATAACGAATCCATGAACAAACCGCTGCGTTTCGTGACCAAGGCCGAGGCCATCAAGGAAGAATATAAAGGGCGTACTAACTATTGGCTGACGCGGCCTGAGCTGACCGGGGCGAAGGACCTGCAGGTCTGCGAAGCCACCCTGCCCTCCGGTGAAGGCCACGCATTCCATACGCATCCCGAGCTCGAGGAGATGATCTATGTGCTGGCCGGCGAAGTGGAACAGTGGGTGGAGAAAGAGAAACGCATCCTAAAGCCCGGCGACGTTGCGCACATCCCAGCCGGCATCGTGCACGCGACCTTCAATTCCTCGAAGGCGGATGCGACCATCCTTGCGATCCTTTCTCCCGGCGCGAGCAAAGGACCTTTCATGGTCGACGTCAGCGGCGAGGCCCCCTGGAAGGACCTGCGCTGACGACAAGGGTTACTTCAGTTCCTTGACCCGCACGTTGCGGTACCAGACGTGCTTCGCCTCGTCCTGAAAACCGATGTGGCCTTCAGCCGGACGGTCCTTCATCGGCGACGCATCGAGCTCGAGGACGATGGTGCGCTCGCCGTTGAAGTCGACGGTCAGGTGGCGGTCTTTGAGGGTCAGGGTGTAGCGGTTCCACTCACCGGGTGCCTTCACCATATTCTTAGACGCCGCCATGGCGCGGATAATGCCGCCGCAATCATGATGGCCGGGCTTCGCCAAGCCAAAGGTATCGAGGATCTGCAGCTCGATGCCCTTAGCAACCGGGTTGAGAGGGTCGGCCACGCAGAAGAAGACGCCCGAGTTGCCGGTGGGCTCGATCTTGAATTCCAGATCGAGGACGTAGTCGCGGAACTTGCGCTCGGTGAAAAGGTACGCGTCGTAGCGCTGCCAACCCTTCTCGCCCGGGCGAGGCTTCAGCGTAACGGAACCGTCCGTGTCGTAGACCCAGTTGCCCGTGGTCTTCCAACCGGCAAGGTCTTTGCCATTGAAGAGTGATACGAAGCCCGGCGCGTCGAGGGCGGGATGCGGCACCGCGGCGGCCGGGGCGCTGACGGGATAAGGGTCGGGCGCGGCGGCGAGCGCGAGGGGCATTAAGATTGAGAGCAGACGGGAGCGAAGCATCAGACTGGGGTAACAGGCAGCCAGAAGAGGTCGAGTCA
>Ga0209500_10000561_pt1 | contig 31770 bp, 41 predicted proteins | sample S_140212_EF_Meta_FD_187323 | JGI IMG/M metagenome (GOLD analysis project Ga0209500, IMG submission 187323) | Freshwater microbial communities from Lake Simoncouche, Canada to study carbon cycling - S_140212_EF_MetaG (SPAdes) (version 2) | ecosystem: Environmental > Aquatic > Freshwater > Lake ...
TAACGTAGGTAATGAATATACCGCTACCCGTGTAATGGATCGTGCTCTACTTTCACGTTTTCCTGTTAAGATTGAAGTGACTCCGCTTGATAAGGATGCTGAATTTTCTCTATTAAAGAATCGGTTTGATATTAACTCCAATGAACAGCTAGACGTTCTAAAGTCTGTTTGTGAAATTGCTGATCATACTCGTAAACAGATTAAGCAGGAAGATAGTAAGCTTACTAATTTTATTCCTACACGTAGTACTGTTGAAATTGCGGAACTAATTGTGGATGGATTTAATTTGCTTGAAATTGCTGAGACGACCATTTATCCTAACTTTACTGAGGATGGTGGTGTTGACAGTGAACGTACATATATTCGTCAGTTGGTACAAAAGTATATTAAGGTAGAATCTAAGGAAAAGTTGTTTAATGATCCATTGAACAATAATACTCAGCCTCCTTTTTAATAACATATAGAAAATAAATTATTATGAGCAACTACAGTGATTTCTGGTTAAAGGGTAACGATTACGATTGGGATTGGGAAGATGAACTTGATGCTGCTATTGCGGATGACGCTAATAACACGTTAAACGATGACGTAGAAGACCGTGTTTCGGAAAACACATCTCGACTGATTCGTATGTCTTCCGCTCGTCGTGCTATTTCTAATTATGTTAGCATTCTGACGAACCAGAACATTCCTGTAGTATTTAATGACAGTGCTGTAAATTGTACTGATGGTAAGGTGGTTTATATCAGTAGCGATATTACTAAGAAGGATAATTTTGACGTGGCTGTTGGACTAGCCTTACACGAAGGCAGTCACGTTAAATATTCTGATTTTGAAATGTTTAAGACAGTATGGATGAATGTTCCCCGTGACATTTATAATTATACTGAAAAGTTGAATATTTCAAAAGATATTGTTGGTAAGACCAGTCAACAGATTCTAAATTATGTAGAAGATCGTTATATTGATTATACTGTACATAATAGCGCGCCTGGTTATCGTGGTTACTACGATGCTTTGTATGATGAATACTTTAATAATAAAGTAATTTCAGATGCCTTAAAAAGCGATTTATATCGTACACCTAGTATCGATTCATATATGTTTCGTATTATCAATCTCACGAATCCTGATACAAGCTTGAAAGCATTGCCTGGTTTGTATGACATTGCTTGTGAATTGAATTTGTCAAATATCCGACGTTTGACAACTCCAAAGGATCGTTTGGACATAGCATATAAGATTTCTGAAATTGTATTCAAGAATATTACAGAACACAAAACTGATAACGTGCCATCAGAACCAACGGATGGAAATGGTAATGGAGAAGGTGATGCAGGCGATGCAACTATATTGGGTACTGCTAGTGATGTGCTTGGTGGTATGGAGTCTACTGTTACAACTGATAGTAGTGATGTAACTTCCAATATTGGATCTGATTCGAATATTAGTAAGTCTAAACAGACTAAGATCGCTAAATCATTTGATAAACAGAAAGACTTTCTGGCTGGTAAAATCAAAAAGAAAAAGGTTTCTAGACGTGAGAAGACATTGCTTGATGTACTAGAAAAGAGTAAAATTGATCTAGTACCTGTTGCAAGTGATGTTCTTAAGAACAACGGTATCATTGGTAATGTTGAATGTATTCTTGTAAAGAATATGACAAAAGAATTAATCTTCTCAGATGAATTCCCAATGTCTATCGCAAAAGACGACGTGAGTACTCGTATTATGTTACAGAAGAATGTTGATGATGGTATTGTGTTGGGGGTTAAGTTGGGCCGTCGTCTTCAGATTCGAAATGAAATTAATGTTGATAAGTTTACTCGTCGTACTGTTGGTAAGATTGATAAACGTTTGATGCACGAACTTGGATTTGAAACCGATAGCAATGTCTTTTATAACACATTTGTCACTAAATATAAGAAAGTTAACTTTCATATTAGTGTAGATGCTAGTTCCAGTATGGGTGGTAAAAAGTGGAATCGTACAATTAAACTATGTGTTGCACTAGCAAAGGCTACATCTATGATTGACAATGTGGATTTAACGATTAGTTTTCGTACAACAATGGGTAACAATCCATATATTGTAGTCGCATATGATTCTAAGGTTGATAAATTTAGTAAGATAAAAAATATGTTTTCATATCTTATGCCAGTAAACACAACTCCGGAGGGATTATGTTTTGAAGCATTGTTACGGTATTTGCCTAAAGCTAGCAACAATACGAACAGTTATTTCGTTAATATTAGTGATGGTGAACCGTGTTTCAACTATCATAGTACAGGAGGTATTGGGTTTTCATATAATGGCGCAACTGCTTTGAATCACACTCGTACACAAGTAAATAAAATACGGGAGACTGGATATAACATCATTTCGTATTTTGTAACGGAATATGATGGATTTGGAGCCGAAACGTTACGTGCTAATTTCAGAACAATGTATGGTGTAGACTCTAATTTTATTAACGTCGAGAATCTAAATCAGATTGTTAAGACTATTAATAAAAAGATGATGGATTCTATTGACATATAATATAAAGATGATATAATATATTAACGGTTAGATTTATAACAACATAAACAAGAAAGGATAAAGTATGAAAAAGACAGATCGTAAGAATAAGACAAATCAAACAGTAAAATATCCAAGTTGTATTTTTACAATTAAGGAACTAAATGACATTAACACTGATATCGTAACTATTAGTTTACGAGACAAGGTTAAGAAAGCAATTAATCGAGGTGAACTAAATGTAATTGGCGTTTTACCTAACGGAAAAGGTCGTCCAACTTTGGTACACGTATTTGGACCGATTACCAAATCGGTTATTGATGAAGCTAAGAACAAAGGAGTACATTTAAATCGTGAGCTATTGGTTGAAATGGTGAACATCAATTCATCTTCCAACAAGGAGTCGATTGTTATAGTCAATGTTGATACAACAAAGAACAATTCCGTTAATGTTTAAAGACAAATCAATATAATAGATGTGCCGTATATCTTTGATTTGATATACGGTGTTTCTATTTATACCATATTATGGCAAAAAAAAGAGATAAAATACTACTATATTTAGATAACAAAGGAAAAAACTTCTTGGTATATGAGGAAAAAGATTTACTGGATCTTAAATTGCCTGTAGAGTATATTGATAATGGTACTAATTTGTATTTGGACACTTTAAAAGAAAAGTGGGAAATAAAAGAAGTCAAGTCATCTAAAAACGAATTGACGTTAAAATTTAAAATGATTTTAAGAAAAACAGAATAATATGGATACGTTACAAGAATACTTTGGAATTGAATCGTTTGACTTTGAAGGAAATAAACGAAAGTTGGTTGATAATCTTAATTTGTTGAAGTCTATGTCTGTTGAAGAGCAGACCTTTTACAAAAAGTGGATGGAAATACAAATGTGTGAAAGTTTCTCAAATAAGGCTAATATGATTAAAGCCAAAATTTGGACACCCACCGATATTAACGATGAATCTTTAACTATTAAAGAAATTGAAAGTATAAATCCAAAATTGGTTTATGTTGAATCAAAACAACAAAATGAAGATTGGACAATTCTTCGTATTTTTGGTCATACAATGACTTTTGATCAAACGCCTGGTAGATTTATTAAATTTCTTGTAACCGATGGAGATATTGATAACCCAAAGTATATTGGTTGTATCAGTGTTTCTAGTGATGTAATTGCTATTACTGACCGTGACAATTATTTAGGATGGACTACATCTGATAAGATGGAAAAGAAACGATTGGCATATAGCGCAATTGGCAGTTGTATTATGAGTACTCAGCCAATTGGTTATAATTTTCTAGGTGGTAAATTAATAGCCGCTATGATTACTACGTCAACAGTACGTGATCTTTGGAAACAATTATACGATCAAACTCTTGTGGGTATGACAACTACAAGTTTATATGGTAGTTACAGTATGTATAATAGTTTAAAATGGTGGCACAAATGTGGATCTAGTGCTGGTAAAATTTCAATTAAACCAGATGATGGTATTTATGAAACTTGGCACAATTGGTTAAAAGATATTGATGTAACTGCTTATGATAAAGCACTTACTCAAAAAGAAGGAGTGAGTGGACCTGTAACTGGAGCTAAATCTCGTATTCTTGGTATGATATTTAGTAAATGTGGAATAAAACAATCCAACTATCAACACGGATATGAACGAGGTGTATATTATAGTTGTTTTTATGAAAATACCAAAGAGTTTTTGCAAAGTAAAATTGATGTTGATCAATTGAAGATGAAAGACCTCTTTAAACGTGATATGCAAGGTATAATTGAGTGGTGGCGACCAAAGGCTGTAGATCGATATAAAAAGCTAAAGAGTGAATCAAATTTAAAGAATACGGTACATTTCTATAACCAAATGTTTGGTATGTCGTATCAAGAAGCTAAAGACGTGTATTTTAAAGAAGTGGGTAGGTAGAAATATTATAATATAAATTACTTATTATAGATACTATTTATATTTATAAGAGTAATTTATGGCGAATACCCCAATTAATGCAATGACCGCTACATTCGGGTCTGGTGATCAGACTGCGATAAAAATGAATGTAGCGGACGCAGGACCGTCGAATAATAGCAGTAAATTGATAGATTTACAACTTGGGAGCGTTACAAAATTTAAAGTCTCAAAAAGAGGTGAAGTAACTGCTACAAATTATACAGGCAGTTTTAGTGGCAGTACTTTTATCAAAGATCAATCAAGTGCTGCAGGTACCAAATATCTATTATTTTCAAACGGAAGTGGACAAAGAACTGTAGGATATGATACTTCATTAAATTATGACGCTTCTTCAAACACTTTAACTACAGCTGGTAGCATTAACGCCGGCGGTGATATAGACAGTACAAATGTTTCACCGCTTTTATTATCTAGTCCCACTACAATAGGTTTTGGTAGTGCAGCTACCACAATTCAAATAGGATCACTTTCAGTAGGCAGTTATACACGATTTAATTCAAAACAAGTTAGAGGTAATTTTACAGGATCATTTACCGGCAGTATTAGTGGTGCATATGCTAATTTTACAAAAATAAGTGGTAGCAATGGTAAAATAACTGGTAGATTTACTGCCAATTCATTCACAGGTAGTATTAGTGGTAGTAGAGCTTATTTTACGAATATCCGAACTGGTACACTTACCGCAAATTCATTTACAGGTAGTATTAGTGGTAGTAGAGCTAATTTTACTAAAATAAGCGGAAGTAATGGCAAAATAACAGGTACATTTACTGCAAATTCATTCACAGGTAGTATTAGCGGTAGTAGAGCTAATTTTACAAAAATAAGCGGTAGTAGTGGTAGAATTGAAAATAATTTGATTATAAAAGGATCGCTGCAACTGCATAATGCTATTACAGGATCAAATAATATGTTTATAAGTGGTGCTGGCAGTCCAATTGCGGGTTATGTGGGAATTATGATAGGTGGCGTAAAATATAAGATGCCACTATATCCTTGGACTTAAAGCTTGACTTATTATAAATTTGTTGGTAAGATGACTGCAATGAAAAAATCATTGTGTTGCATTTCTCTACAACTTCAAGAAAAAGGATTCAAAGCTAATACTATGACCAAGACTAGATTCTTGTCATTGGAACGAAAAAATGCTTTATCTACTATTTCTCAACGAACACTGAACAATGTAAATGTTGCGGTAAACACTTTTTCTCTATGTGCGAGTAAAGGATGGAACTATCGAATCAGTAGTGATTTATTTCCATTGGCTACTTTACCAGAAGCAAATCTATCACTTGATATTCTTACTGACAAAGATCGTATTTATAATGAGTTCAAACGTGGTGCAGAAATCATTAAAAAAAATAATCTTCGATGTAGTACACATCCTGACCAATTTGTTGTGCCTGCGAGTGCTACAAAGACTGTTGTAGAAAAGTCCATTGTGGAACTAAAAAATCATGCATCTATTATGGATTTGTTTGGTTTGCCACAAACATATGAGTCTCCCATTAATATTCATATGAATATTTATAAAGGTGGTACTAAAGAAATTGCTAAACGGTTTGTTGATGTATACAATGATTTACCTGTTAATGTAAAGTCTCGATTGGTACTTGAGAATGAAGACAAGCCAAATAGTTGGAAGGTAGAAGAGCTGTATGAATTAATTCATTCAAACACTGGCATTCCTATCACGTATGACAATCTTCATTTTCGTTGTAACCCAGGCAAATTGTCTGCTAAAGATGCTGTAAAGTTGTGTATGTCCACGTGGGGTAAGTATCGTCCATTGTTTCATTTTAGCGACAACGATCTTACCAACAAAAATCCACGAGCACACGGCGAATACGTTCGTGCAATTCCAAATGAGTATATTGATCTTGATGTAGATTTTGAATTCGAATTCAAAGCAAAGGACTATGCTCTTGATCGATTCGAAAAAGAATTTGAAAAATAATTAAAAAGTTGTTGACAGTTTGAACAATGGGTGGTAAGATAAATTTAAGTTAGTGAAGAATCTAACGAAACAAAAAAAACAAATAAAAAAAGAAAGTAATAAAAATAATATGTATACTCGTACAAATGCTCGTAATAAGACTAACTTCGTAGGCCATAACACCGCTGGTGTTGAAATTTACCTCTCCACTCCTCTAGCGAAGGCCAAGAAGGCTTCACGTTTGACACTGCGTAGTGGTAAGACCCGCGTTGACCTAGATGGTCGCCAGATTAAGGCACTACGTGAAGTCTTGAATGCTGGTTATAGTGCCGTCGGTACGGTCATTGACCACGCTGTACCGGCACAGTCAACTCAAGCTAAGACTAACAGTATTAAGGCTGTACGTACAGCAATTGCTGGCCGCAAGTCCACTGTTTGTCGTAAGGCTTAATTGAAATAAATGTTAACTCATATGTGTAGATAGTTATACGCATATGAGTTATATTTTCAATAATCAAACAATGATGTGGCTACTACTAATAATAGTAGCCATTTTTACTTTTGCAAACTTTTATTTGTTCATCAGATTGCTTAGACATTTTGATGATCACCAAATTCTAACCGTAGACGCATTAGAGTTACTCAACATTAAAAATAATAAAATATCAAAAGACATTGAAATATTGAATAAACGTAGTAGAATATTAAATAATGAAAGCAAAGAACACATCCGAAAACAAAGTTAAAGTTCGTGGTTTATTTGATCATATAAATCACATTCGTGAGGTAAAGAAAAAAGACTATTATAAATGTTTATCGGAAGAAGAAAAGAAGTCTTTTAACAAATATATGATAATCAGATTTCTTAGTATGGATGTTGACATCATAGAAGAAATATCATTTGTTTCAAAGTATTTTCAAAATATACCAGATGAACAATTTTATCAAGTGTTGATCGATTTGGTACCCAAAGGAAGAAAGTTCTGCAAGTATATTAAAAATAGTACGGAGGGGATCAATGAAACAATTTTAGATTGTATTTGTAAGAAATATAAAATTGGAAATCGTGACGCTATCGATTACTATAACATATATACGTCAAGTGATGTTAATTTAAAAGAATTGTGTGAACTAATTCAAGGATTTGGATATAGTGAGAAAGAAGTAGAAAAGTTATTTAAATAATATGAAAATTATAGGTGTATCTGGTTTTGCTCGTAGTGGCAAGGATTTGTTTGCTAGAGTTGCTCAAAACGTTTTGGAAAAACAAGGATCTAAAATTGAAAAGTATGCATTGGCATATGAATTAAAAAACGATCTAAAAGACCTTATCCATAATAAGGTTGGAATTGATGTTTTTACAGAGAACACCGAAGAAAAGAATATTATTAGACCGTTATTAGTTGCTTATGGCGACGTAATGAGAAAAGTATCAATGGGTAAATATTGGACAAACAAGATTGAACAAAAGATCAAACAGTCCAATGCTGATGTAATTTTTATTACAGATATCAGATATGATGTATATGCAGAAGATGAATGTACTTGGTTACAAAATAAACAAGGTGGGAAATTAGTGCATATTACAAAGTTTAAACAGGAACCAATGCCTTCAGGCAGACGGTTTAGTAAAAACAAAATTGTTAAGATTTATAATTCTGCTGCAAATGATCATGAAATGTTAAATGACCCAAAAGTAAAATCAAAAGCTGACTGTGCTTTTGAATGGGAAGATTATAGTGATAAATTAAACGGATGTCTACTAGACGATCATCCATATATTACAGCAAAAGTTATTGAATCATTAAAGATTATTAACGCAATTTAAGTTTTGTAATTAAATTATGACCATTATGATAGAATATAATTTCTTCATCTGTGGTCTTTGTACGAAAATAGTCAACCAATGACGGTACAACCGTGCTGACTAAATTAACATAGATTTTATCACATTCGTCGTGTTTTATTGATTTTCTTTGCTTCTGACACGAACAGATCTTATCAAATGTCTGTATACAATTTGTCAGTGTAGCAAATGCGCCAATATTATCTTTTGATACAAAATTATTAAATGCTACGTAACTTCCTATAATCATAACAATTTATTTATTGATAAATACAATAACAGACTGCAAATATAGTTAACTGGCATAATCATAATTATATAACGTAGTGGATAATTCAGTGTGTATAACAATACAACAATGCTAAATAAAGTTGTCCAAAAACATAAACAAATAACACAGCTTAATAATTTGGTAACATAGCCAGGATACTCTGAATATAAAAAGTTTGGATATGTACCCATTGGATCAACACTACTTTTATACAATTGATATTCGTCCAATTTAAATAAACTCCGTGTGTTTGTTAATTTAGCAATCGTTTGTACTATATCGCTATTTAACCAAATAACCATAAAAAATGTTATTCCGAATATAATTGGTATATTGTAGTCTGTTAAGTTCATTTTATAAGATCGTAAATATAGTTACCTAAAATTTGAAAAAATATATTGTATATAAATATAAATGATATTATTATGAATACCTCAAATTTATCTAATTTGCCATTTTGATTAATATCAAAATATTTTATAAATAAACTTTTCCAAAGATCAAGTAGTTTTTTCATAACAATTTTTTATTATACCATTCGTCTTTTATTTCTATCAATTGTTTGCTATAAGTATTTAACTTATTAATGCTAAGTTTGAATATATCATATTCAAGTGTTCCTACTTGACCACTATCTTCTAACATTAATTGAATCATATTAAAGAATTCAAAGCTATCATTGGATATTTTAGTTGCATCAAATTCGATAATAACATCGTTCAACTTTTGATCTTCATATCTCTTTAATTTTTTGGTTAGATTAAACTTTGTATTTTTTTGTTCAGCGTTAATGTAACGGTCATATGGTACATCTGTATAGATTGTGTCACACCAAGGTTCCAAAAGTGCTAGTTTATATTCATCACAGTTACGTACAACGAAACCTACATCATAACGGTTAGGTACAATTGGCTTCATAACATCATTGTGTTTAACAAAATGTCCCCATTTACGAATAAAGTTTCTGGCACTGCGGTTGTTTTGAGCTAACCATTCGTCACTTTCTTTTCCAACTGTAGTCAATGTAGGATTGTATCTACTACCTCTACACGTCATATGATATACGCAACCTTCCCACGTTTGTATAAATTTATATCCGTTTAATAAGAATCTATTGAAGATATCACTGTCTTCTTTGCTTTGTGGTGCATATAGATCATCGTGGCCACCAATAGATTGGAAATCACTCTTATAAATGGCCCATGGCGCAAAGATTCCTTCTGTGGTTTTGTCTTTTCTTGTCAGACGGGTATCATTGAACCATTTCAATAAACCAGCTTCATTAAACTCTTCTGGCTCTGTGCCAAAGGCTTGTACAATTTTTTCTGGTCCTGGCGGATGTAGAGGTGGTTCAATGCGGGTAAGACTAACAATGGTACCTGGTTGAATATACTTTTCTACATATTTATCGAAGTTGGGACACGCATACATATCGGCGTGATAGATCATTACCACATCGTTAGTAGCTACTTCGTTTATAAGACGGTCATATAGAATTGTATGACCCAATCTGGTTGGACCTTCGTTGCGGATAAATTTGAAGTGTGGATCTTTTTCCGACGTTTCTTTGCACCATTCCAATGTACCGTCATTACTGAAGTCGTCCGCAACACAGATTTCATGTTCTTTGTGACTTAAATTTTTACGAATAGCTTCGTAACTCCATTTAAGATATTTTAGGTTGTTTCTACTTGGTTGAATAAAACTAATTTTCATACTTGTCTCTTAATATTTAATGCATCTGAAAATACATATGGTCGTGATTTTATTGAAACATTTTTATCTTTTTTAGTTACGACATTTTTTGCAGGATCAGGTACACAGAATTTAGTTACGTTATTTTTTATTAAATAATTCAACTCGTTTGTCATTTCTAATGGATTTATTTTTTTTCTGATTATAAAATCTATGATTTTTTGATTTTTAATTTTTATTCCATTGTCAATTAAAAAGTGGCCAACGATTGATTCTGGCAAACAGGTTTTATTTTTATTAATCAAATTCTCAAGTGAATAATATATTTTGTGTAATAATCTGGATGAGTGTGAACCGTAAAAAAAACAATCGCCTATTATGTAATTTTTATTTTTTATTTTAACATTGTGTCCGATTCCCGTTTTGTAACCTATGATTTGATTTTCCACACAAACTCCTCGGTCAGGCATTATCACTTCATTTTCATCAAAATCTAAAAATTGTAAATTTCCACTTGTGGTTAATACGCATCCATCAAATCTAAATTTAAGAACTACATCATATTTAATATTTTTAATTTTTTCGTAATTCTCCAACTCTTCTATTACATATCTCCAAGAAGATGTCATTTTTACCAGATTTGTATAAAATTCTGGCCGAGTACACATATTATTTACTAAACTAATTTTTTCATTTGTTATTAAATCTTCTTGCGAATTTGTAATTTTAAATGATTTTAAATTTCTAATATTAGATATAATCTCTATGTTTTCTGGCAAAGTGTCTGACCATGTATGCGCAAATACGTCAATGTTATATCTTTTAATTATTTCTTCTAAATGATTTTTGTAAATAACATCGAATAAATTACACCGACCACTTAGAGTTAAAGCGATTTTTATATTATGCATATTTAAAACTGTATTTTTACTTGTTCCATCAATTGACTATAATCGTGTATTCCTGTTTTTACAACACTATTGTCTATTACAGGAATGATGTTAGCATTTGAAAGCTTACGAAAATAACTATTAGGCCCAAAGTAATTAGGACGTAATTCTTTTCCTTTATGTATATAACTAAGAACGGTGCCTCCAAAAAGTGATGATAATATTGAGTTTCCGCCACAAACTGTAACAAATCTACTACAATTTGCCATTATTTTTAATTGTGTTTCATTGTAATTATACTTTGATTCTTTAACCAAATCATCTATCAATATCACATTGTCAAAATACTTACATAATTCAAAATCCGTTATAACGCCTATACCTTCTACGTTGGCTTTAATATCGTGATATCCTAATTGTAATGAATTATACTCATTTTGATCTATAGTAAATTCTTTTTCTTTATTAGTAGCTCTCTTGTATATTACGGTGTATCCCTTTTCTTTAAAATAATCAAACATTTCATACAAACATGGAATATTAAAATAACCCAATGGAATTTCATTGTGTTCCATATTATATTTGTTGGTGATAAATACCACGGGTTTATCAAATTTATATTCATCATTCTGATAATATTCTTTGAATGGCGGACAAATCCATTTACTAAAATCCAATACACCATTAACCTGTTCTTGTTCATCGGCAGTCAAATGATGATATTCTTTGCCTGTTATTGATAATGCGTTATGATGTATCCAATTGTTTGGTACTCCGACCAAAGCAGCGTCGTTATCTACTGTCCTAGATAAAAATTCTTCTTTTACATTATTACAAAAGAAATAATATGGTTTCATTCCTTTACTAGTAACCACGCCATCTAATTGTCCATTTTGATGTAACCAATATGCAAATGGTATTGCTAAAGCGAGTTCGATACCAAATTCAGGATTTACTTTTAGTATCATAATTAATTCACCATTTTAAGTATTTTGAAGGATTCCGCATACTTACATTGACCCTGTATACCTCTAAATCTCGCTAATATTTCCAAATTGAATTTTACATTCAATCCAACTTTTTCATATTTTGAAATTTGACTTTTATGACACATAGATGCTTCGATTTTTTTATCAAATGAGTTATCTATATTTTCATAATAATTAATGTCCATTTGATTTTCTGTCATTCTGGAAATTGGTATTTGTTCATAACAAAATACATTAGGAATATATCGTGCAGCTGCCATTGTGGTTCTGAATGTGGAAATGTGATCTTGATTTGCATCTCCTGCCCAATGTGTATAAATTGTATCTATTTTATGTTTTTTGATCAAGCTCTCAAGCTTACTCACTGAATCAAAACTAAATGGTATGTGTAGATCTTTAAATGGTAAGAATTCTACATCGTCACATTGCAATACTTTAGCAGCATTAATAGTTTCCAATCTATTTTCTTCAGCTGTTCTCAATAATATTCCATTGGTACCGTCTACAGATTCTGTATTGGTCATACATACATATACCACATAATCGCCTTTTAATTTGTGGTTATATAGTGTTCCACCACAGCCAAATTCAATATCATCAGGATGAGCGCCTATTGCCATTACACGTTTCATATTAATTTAAAATTATATTTTTACTATTTGTTCCTTCGTTAAACAATAAATCTAGTATACACATATACGGTTTAAAGTCACCATATAATTGTGTGTATTTAGGGTGGGTATAATGTTGCCATACCAATTCTATATTATTGTCTTTAAATTCTTGTTCGTTGATATATCGCATTGAGCCTGGTCCAGTACCAGAAATGTATTTTGTAGCATTTAATTTTTTCAACAAATACATTATACGATCACCACCAGAAACTTCATTGGGACATATTTCAGAACAAAATACAACCTGTGTTTTGATATCCATCACATTTAAAAAATATTTAATTAAAGCACTATTTAATTCTGACAACGTTTTGTAGTTAACTTTAAGAATTGATTCTAAATCGCCATAATAAACATTGAAGTATTTTGACTTTCTGTAGAAGTTTTTTATTAAGTTTAAATGATTATCACTCCAACCGTTGTAATTAATTTCAATTTCATTAAACGATTTCAATTCACTTTTTCCATTTAATGGAACTGTTAACCATTTGGGTTCTCCGTCTGTCTTAATTAAATTTCTGTGTCCAAAATGTTGTTTTCCTCTGGGAAATTGAACATTGTCAAAAATAACAAATACATCGCTTCTGGCTATTTTATCAAAAAATCCCATCCACGGTAAATAATTTGGCTGATGAATACTTACAATCATACAATTTTATTAATTACATCTGCAACATAATCAACTTGATCCATAGTCATTTCTACGTACATAGGAATGGATAAATGTCTAGATAAAAGTCCATCGGCTAATTCATATGTTTGATTTACAGTGTATGGTTCAAATACCTTTTGTTGATGACAAGCTGGCCAATAAGCATTTGCTGTGGGTATGTTATATTCTAAGAATAGTTTTTTACAAATTTCCGATCTTTCATTTAAAGTTGTAGACTTTGGTAATTCTATAATATAGTGCCACCAAGTATTGGTTATATTATCTGGAACGTCTATAAATTTAATCTTTGGATTTGTAATTTTTTCTTTGTATCTTTTTGCTATAACATTTCGTTTTTCTACAAATTCATTAACCCGTTTCAATTGACTGATACCAAGTGCCGCAACCATTTCTGTCATTTTATAGTTGGATGATATAAATTCACAACTAACACCAAAATCTACACCATTTACTGGTGTTGGATTTCTGACAGCGCCGTGATTTCTCAATGTCTTACAAGTTTCTGCAAATTTTTCATCATTGGTAGTGATTATTCCACCTTCACCTGTGGTTATAATTTTTGTAGCAAATAATGAAAAACAACCAGCGTATCCTAAGTTTCCAGCGTGAATATTATCAATAGTAGCTCCTAATGCGTGAGAAGCATCTTCAAACAATAAAAGACCGTGTTTATCACATAATTTTTTAATATTGTAATAGTCAGGCGTGATATATCCTGCCATATGAACCAACATTACACCGGCTACATCTTTGTCTAAACTTCTTTCGATTATATCTGCACTCAGACAATGAGTGTTTTCATCTATATCTACAATTACGGGTATATTGTTGGATCGAACAATTGCACTTACACTTGCTATAAACGTTTGGGTTGGGACAATAATCTTTTTACCAACTAAACCAGATGCTCTTAGAGCTACTTCCAAACACGTTCCGCCAGAACAAGTTGCAACTGCATATTTTGTTCCACAATATTTAGCGAATAAATTTTCAAATTCAGCTACATACTTTGATTGAACTAATGACTCTGTATTTAAAATATCCGCAATTCTATCCAATATTTCTTTGTGGTCTTCTTTGGGGATATAAGGTTTTGTTCTTGACAATTTATTCATAACGTATTTTTAATATAATCGAAAAATCCAGGTAGATTTTGTTTGGTGCTACTAAATTTTCTTCCTAATTTTAAAGGAGACAACAATAGATGTTCATCGATAAATGGAGAACTAGTACCATTTTTAATGACATTTGCTTTTTTATTTAAAAACATACTTATTTCTTCAATTAGAGTTTTGGCACTATAAACATCTTCATTTACAATATTATAACTGTCTTTAACATTATATTTATTAGTAGTAGACATATCCACTAGTGTATTAACAATATCATTAACCCATATAAAACTCAATAATTTATTTCCATCACCGGCAACTTCTACTGGTCTATTATTGATTATATTTCTGATATAGTAACTTATTCTGGGTCTTGGACAATCGTGGCCAACAATATAGGGCGGTCTAATAATCATATAGTTAGTATCTATTTGTTTAACTATATTCTCACAGTCTGCCTTTTCAACACCATATTCGCCGAATCCAGATAAACCGCCAATAGGCATATCTTCGTTATACGACAAACAATTTGCATCTTTATACGCAGCTGCGCTACTGATAAAGATATATTTTTGATTAGGTTTTAACCAATTTTTAAGATGTTGTGCTTGAGTTGGTTTGAAAAGGCAGAAATCCAAAATAACATTATAATCATTTTCAATTGTCAATGGTTCATTACGATCCCATTTGATTACTTTAACTTTATCAGGACCAGTTCCAGATCTATTGAGTACACTCACACTTGTCAATTTACTTAACTCATATGCGACTTTTTTACCAACAAATCTATTTCCACCTATAACCAATATTTTCATTAGATGAGTTGTTTAATTTCTTCAATGGTATACTGTTCAACTTCGTTACTGAATGGACCATTTTCTAGAATTTTTTCGTGTTTATTTTCACCAGCTTGTAGTCCAATAACTTTTACATTTGGTCTGGTACCAATAGGAGCATATTTTTGAATAAGTGCTTCTAATAGATTTCCTATGCTCATTCCTTTCATAGTGGGAACATAAGGAGTAGAATCTGTGCAGTTTTCCAAACAGTTATAAATCAAATCAATTGCTTGATCAACCGTCCAAAAGAATCTAGTAGCCTCAGGTTCAGTGACAATTAAATCTTTACCTTCGCTGATCAAATCTCGCCATTTGCATAAAACGGATCCTGTTGAATATAATACGTTACCATATCGAACTATACGATAATCTGTATTTGCATTGAGTTGTTCAAATTGTTTAAACAATCTTTCCATTAATAGTTTAGAAGCACCATATACACCAGATACTTGCGCAGCTTTGTCGGTGCTAATACCAATTACGAATTCCAATTCGTGGTTAAGAGATTCTTCCAAAATGTACAACGATCCTAGTGTATTGGATTTGATACATTCACGTACTTGTTTTTCCGCAATGCCAATGTGTTTTGATGCGGCTAAATGAAATACTCCGTTAACACCTTTCATAGCTTGACGCACCTCAAATGGATCCGAAACATCACCCGTCAATATTTCAATAGAAGGAAAAGATTGTTTTAGGTCGATTAATTTACCTTCATTTCTGGATAAAACACGGACCTTTGCGCCATCGTTTAAAAGGCGTTTAACAAGTGGTTTGCCTAAAAACCCACTGCCGCCTGTAACTAAAAATGTTTTGTTTGTGAAGTTATATTTTCTCATAGTTTATTATAACTACTATAGAATTCACTATGAAATTTTTTTTAATTGTTAGATTTTATAACTCCTGTTTTGTCGTCATCATCCAAAATAAAAGCTGGTCTACCTACCTTCGCAGATACTTTTTTGATCAACTCCATCTCCGCCTGTCTATTTAGATCGTGAAATACCATATGAGTGTCGGTATTAAATAAATTTAAATGCGTATAAAATCCACCTCTACCATAGTTTCCATTTGGTCCATCTATAATGATTAGATCGTATTTGGGTACCAATTTTAATACACTGGATAGTTTATCTGGATCATACCAAGCAACTTGTTTTTCATAAAATGGAAGACACGATATATCTTCTGGAGTTTTAAAATCAGTATCATTGTATTGTTTTAATGACACGTGATATGCATTGGGATGATTCAACCAATCCATATTATGTTCAATTGAGTATACGTTATACCAATTTAATAACAACTTGGTGGTAACCCCACATCCAAATTCTAAAATGGAAGAACCTTGGGGTAATAAAGATCTTATTAAATCTACCGCCTTTTCTCCAATTGATCCTTTGATTAATGTTGGATATTTTTGACTAATTTGTATCATATATTTTATTAAATGTAGCTTCCATCCAATACATAGTTTTGGAATTATCGCCGTTATTTGGTATAGCATTAAAATGAAATATATAACCCATATCCAAGTATGGCATATTTTCATTTAGTGCTTCTCTACGATGTAAATCTTGCATATTATATTCATATGGCAAGAATTTCATATCGATGTTTTCAATCTGACACATAAAGTTCAATACTGGTTGATCGGTACCTGTAAAAAATGTCTCTTGCATCTTTATCAAATTGTCTTTATTTGAAAAATAAAAATCTTTAACTTTGTTGAAAAAGTCTTTGTGATTTTTATTTAAAATTAATACCCCAGAATTAAAGTACTTGGTTATATCGAATTCATAATTATTGAAGATGTATTTTTTATAATTTTCAACACTTCTAAATAACCAGTCGTAAGATCCTATATTATTGACCACACAAAATTTGTCTTCTGCAATATCAAAGAGATTGGGTGCATTTGGATGAACAATAGTATCAGCGTCCACGATTAAAATTTTATCTACCTCAATGTTTGATTGTTCTAACAAATCAAAGATAAAGACTTTATGCCAATTGGGTCGTAAGTCTTCATATGGAAGAATTGGTTCTTCTAACACAACCAATTTAGCATTGTGCTTGTTACAATATCGTCTCCAAGATTCAATTCCAAATTTATATGGAACTGTTCTACCGGGTTTTTTATCAGTAGCAATGTTAATTATATAGACTACATTCATACGTAAAGATGTTTTGTTTGATCCCAAATGTTTAACATTAATGAACTTCTTTCTTCTATAGAACAACCTGTGAAATGCCAGATATAAGAGTATTTTATGAAAAAAGGCGTTTCGTCTTCTTTCAATTGCCAGTTATGTTGTAACCAGTCGTTTTTAATTAACCGCATTGTATTGAATCTAAAATCAAGGTATTTTTTATTAATATTTTCTTTTTTAAGATATAAATTTAATATCGTTTGTTCTTTTCCTGTGTGTGGAACGTTCCAATTATCAAATGTAGATTTATTTCTCGTATAAAAATCTTTGAGTTTATTGAAAAATTCTTTATGTGATTTATTGAAGAATAAAACGCCGCCATTGATATATTCTGATAATTTAATTTCCACATCTTTTAACTCGGAAAAACTAGATTTGAATGCTCTTAGACTATTATCTATCCAGAATAAATTTTCATTTTCTAATACTCCACAAAATTCATCTTCATACAAATCGAAGAAATTTGGTGCATTCCAATGTACCAATGTATCAAAATCTACCAATGCTATTTTTTCATATTTGTCACCTATAAAGTCAAAAACGAACTCTTTGTGCCATACGCAGAATTTTACATCTGGTAATTTTTTATCTATGACAATAAAATCAATATTGTTTTTTTTGCAATAAGCTTGCCAGCACTGTTTTGATACATTGAAATATTTCTGATGATCAAACTTAGACCCTTCATCTTGAATTGCTACCATTACTATACAATTTTTATTCATTCAATTTCAACATTTTTTCGTTGCTTGTAATTGCTGCTTTTAGCACAGACAAATCCATACCAACTTTATCGCCTAATTTTGCAAGAGCTTTAGTATCTTTTGGAAAACATTTTCCGCCAAATCCACGTTCACCTGTGAACACAGCTGTATGCGATTTTGTTGTGCGGGGATCCAATAACCACATATCTCTAACTTCGTAATAATTTGTACCTAGTTTTTCACATAAATCGTACATTTCATTACAAAAAGCAACTTTCAAAGCTAAATGAGTATTTACCATATACTTTGTTAATTCTGCATTTATTGGATCGGTAACTCTATAGGTTTTGCTTGGACCGGTAATCGGTGTATAAATTTCAATGATTTTATAACAAAGTTCTTTTTTACCACCAAAAATAAAGAACGGTGTTTGTTTAACATCATTCGTGAAAGATTCAGGAGTCCAGTGTTTGGATTCACCGGCAAATTCAGGACTAAACACAATATTCTTTTTAAATTTCTCAATCAATCTATCAGTGGTACCAACCTCAACTGTTGATTTTAAAAGAATCAGAGGAGTTTGAATCCAGCTTATACTTTCTTCAACAATTGTTGTATTACAACTACCGTCTTCATTTTCTGGCGTAGGAACGCAAACTACTGCTAAATCACACTTATTGATATCCTCTTTAGTGTTTGATGAATCATATGCCGGATCATATATAAAAACCTCGTAGTGATTCTTAAAAAAATTGTAGAATGCTTTACCTACATATCCATTACCAACAATTCCTATCTTAGTTTTTAATTTGCTCATAAATTCTATTCCAATCACTCAACCATTTTTCTTCTGTATAATATATTTGATATAAATCCTTAGATGATGTTGAACAGTGATTATAAAAAGATTTATCGTCTCTCAATTTAATTGCCAATTCGTTTGCTTTTTCAATGTCACCTATATTAACACTCAAGTCAGGATGTAAAGTTTCTTGTGTATCTAATCCTTTATATCCGATACAAGGTATACCCAGATAAGCACAATTAAGAGCGAATGTACCCGCCGCATGCGTACGCATTAAGTGTACGCCCACATTAAAATTGGCAAGTGTTTTAATCCACTCATTCCACATCATATATGGTAGATGATGTAAGCTAGGAAATTGTTCTTCATTTTCTATTTTACGACCCATACTGGGAATGAAAGTTGGTTTATTGAAGTTTTGTGACACAAAGTAACTGTCTACGCCACCATACCAACTACAAAAATTACCGCCTATAATAGGCATACCATTATTTTCACGGGGTACATTTTTAACTGTATCTTCTATCATTAACGATTGAAGATTGAACGTTGGCATTTTAAATATACCCTTGAAGTAGGAAATATCACTCTTATTATGAGTTAACAGAAAGTCCATCGAACTTAGGAAATTAATATAATTAACTTGGTTTGTATAATTATAGTCTTGATAATACCAAGCTGGACCTTCTTGCATCACTGTTACTTTTTTACCAATAGCTTTCACCACATCCAATAATCTTATTGTATCTATAGTTTCCAATTTTTTTGGTAATATTACAATAACGACATCATACCCAGAAACGTTATCTTTATTATCAAAAAGAGATTGAATAGGAAAATGATCCGCATTAAGTGCAAGTTGCCAAGCAAATTCTGTACGACAATTAGGAAAATCTCTGGGCAATTTACCAGAGTGGCCATTTTGACTAACAAAACAAATTTTCATATATTCTTTTTAAAATCTTCGTAAGTATAAAATTTGCCGGTATTATTAAAAAGTGTATTTAGATTGTGTTGTGACATTTGTTTGAAAACTTGCCACCAATCTCCTTTTTCGTTTCCACAAAATCCTCTAGGATTATTTTCATTTGCAATATACATACGTTTATGCGGATGTCTACGAGCGTGTACTTTCAATACATTTTTAAATACTATTTGTAAATACTTATCTCCTAGTATTTTTTGTGCCGTCATTGACAAACTTTCGTCGTCATTATGAATAAAACAAGGGGGTATATTAACTCCACTTTTAATTAAATCCGAGGTCAATACCAAACAAGAACCATCGATCTTTGGATAATTGATCGTCTGTACATCAATTTCTTTTATTTCTGAATTAATCAGATTCATTTGTTCGATTGACATACAAGATTTGGCCTGATTGATGTTATCAACATCCTTATCATCGTATCTATGATTTATAAACTTAGGATGTACAGTAACGTCCCAACTATTATCCCATAGTTTTCTATCAGCGAAACAAGCTATGAACCTATATAGTCCTTGTTTTCTAACTACAGGCGTTAATTGTTCTAATGATATAATAGCTTCCTTTGGAAATAAACTATCAGTTTCTCCCCAGATTAAATAATTAACTTTTTCGCAATATTTAGTATTAAATTCTCTACGGTAATTTGTTTGGGTATAAAATTCATTATCATTATCTATGATTTTATAATGTAAATTAGGCAGTTGTTTTAATTTAGACAGTTCAATCTCAAATCTATCTGTAAGATCGTCTTTGGATGTTTTCGAAGTATCTATTTTTTCAAAAAACTGTGATGTATTAAAAGAAAAATCTAAATAAACATTTTCTTTGTTATCTACTGTTGATAAAAGATTCAACAAACCATCGACGTATGTTGATAACATCTCTATTTCATAGAACATTACGTGTACACCAATTGCATATTTATTCTGAATGATCATATTAATTTATGTTCAGTAAATATACTCTGCAATTCAGTATCAATCAAGTTATTATTTAACATCAGATTATATCCAACAGCATCATCTGGTTTAAATGCCAATATACACACTGGTTTTTCAGCCATATCATATCTATATTTAAATCCAGTTACACCAACATTGTATTTGGTATTTAGATGTGAAAAGAATGGGTGAAGTTCGCTTAAATATTGTTGATAAACATAGTTAACTATATTTTCATCACCTTGATTTTTAAGATGTTCTTTATTTGCATCCATAAAATCTACGATCAGTCTCCAAATATTAACACTTGATTTTTTAATAAAAATTGATCCTGTGTTCCACTGTGTATCATTGATATACTTTGCCATACCAATTACACCGTCGAATTCGGGAAATTCAAATTTATTAATTTGCCAATCATCGAAATCGTGAAACCAAAAATCATCGTCTATTAAATTTTCTTCTAATAACTCACAGATTCCGTATTGTTTATTGAAATATCTGTTGTATCTACACAGTCTATTTGTTTTTACAATAGTAACATCTTTATAAGAAAAATCCAAATTGGTTACAACTACAATATCACTGGAGTTCCACCCAAATCTTAGACTATTATCAATTTGTGCACGAAAATATTTATACAACTCTTCAATTTTATAATTCCGACCATATGTGATAGTGTCAACGAAATCTTGAAATATTATTACGTTTTTCATATATTTTTAATTTCTTGTTACCCAAAAGTTTTCGTCGATATATGTGTTTTTATGTTTGTAATTTTTACGATTCAAGATGCTTTCTTTTAGGAGTATATCTTTGTGTCCAAATATGCCTGTTATATAAGGTTCACATCCTGTATATAACATTAAATTATAGTCACTTGGAACATTAACTGATTGCCATTTAAACTCATTAGTATGCATATCGTGGCAAACAATTAATGGACTTCTATAAAATGCGGCTTGTAAACATTCTTTTCGGTCATTTCCATCTATGAAAATTAGATCATAACTTTCTTTATTTTCTGTGAAGTATTCATTCATTGGTTTTGTATAATGAACAACATCCAAATTATTTTTGTGACTGTATTCTTGTTTTACAAATTTTACCCATTCTTCTACATTTTCGATAGATGTAGTCTGTTTGCTATTTCTAACAAAACAACCAGTGCTCCATATACCACATCCAAATTCCAATACCGAATTTATTTGGTATACTGCAAATGCAACTTCTAATACTGGTATGCACGTTCCTGGGTCTAATAATCCATATTTACTCATAATATTATAATTTCTCTACTAGTACTTGCCAGTCTTTATATAATACTTTTATTTTGCTTTGATAACATAATAAGAAAGATTCTATTCCATATCTACAATTTCCCCAACCATAATCATCGAACAAAAGATATCCACCTGGCTTTAACATTTCAAAACATAAACAAGATTCATAGATTATATGATCCGGTTCGTGACATCCGTCTATATAAACAAAATCTAGAATTTTTTCCATATTTGGATTGAATTTTTTCAAAAATAACTTTGAATCTTCCAAAACATATTCACATTTATTTTGATCTATATAAGGCTGTAAGTTTTGTCTGACTGATACCAGTATATCTTCCTCCAACTCCATCCCTTTAAATTTAGCGCCTTTTTTGTAATGTAGATTTTCTGTTATATCAACAGTTATTAACTTGGAACTCGGATGTGTTAAAATATTTTCAAATGTCCATACAGACGATCTACCATTTCCTGTGCCTATTTCCAAAAATTGAAGATTGGGAACATTTTCAAATTTTGATAAAAATGTCAACCAGTTTGTGATGTGCATAGTGAATCCATCTTTATTAGCAAAATAATGATCTGGATATGCATATATCGGATTCTCAGGATGATCGCCGTATTTTTTTCTTAGTTCAATGTTATTCATAAATTATACCTCAACGCAAATATATCCCTCGTAAGCACTTAATTTTGGGTGTTTACTAATAAAAATTTCATCTGGACTATAACCAATTGGTTTTACTATTTTAATGTATTCATTTTTTATTAAATCGTCCATAGCCTGTTTTAATTCTGGAAATGCTCCAATATCGTCATAAATGAAATACTTCTTTAATCCGTTTGTAGATTTAAACTTGAGAGATCTAATGGTATCATCAATAACGGCGAAATAAGTATGTTGCGCATCTATAAAAAATACATCTCCATAGTCCAATGGTAACTGAGTATTATATACGTCTTGTGTATAATATCTTACATTTGTACGATGTTTATTAAACACAATAGCTTCTTTTGCACTTTCCAAATTGAAACCTACCACTTCTTTAAACAAATAACTTAAAATTCTAGTAGAGTATCCTAAATTAGATCCTATTTCTAAACAAACACTTTGTTTAAATTCAGGCTTGTCAAAAAACTCAAATACATCACGTTTAAATTTATGACTTGTAGTAGTGCTATGTTCAAATTTATCCGGTATATCTTTTAAAAGTTCGTCGATAGTCATATTATTTTACAGCGTAACCCTTGTTTTCATCAAGGCTGAAGTTTTTGTTGTATTTCATATTTGTTTCTCTTTGTTTTTCCATTGTTTTGTTATGAATCAAAGCAACATCTTTCTGAGCAGGTATAAAAGCATAAGACGTATAACCCTCAACCTTTTCGTGTAATCTTCGTTCGTATCTAATATGAGGAAGATTTTTAAAAAGACGAGATTGATAATCAGGAAAGTTAATCATTCCATCGTGATAATTCCAACCCCACATTTGAATGTCTGCTTGTGTTACCCCAACAAAATAGTTTAGTCGGGGTAACCACAATGCTTCATTGCCTGCATTAGATTGTAACAATATATCTATATTTTCAAGAAGAACATCGGTTGGTAATTCATCCGCATCGATTTGAAATATCCATTCACCTTTACACAAACTAATACCATAATTTTTATGAGCGCCATAATCATTCTGTAATTTCTTTTGTTGAAAATTAACAGAGGATTTATACTTCTCAATTATAGAAATTGTAGTTGGATTATCCGAATAATCATCCAATAAAACAACTTCGTGGTTATCTTTTTTAAAACTCATTAATTTAGACAACAATGAGTCCAAACAATCAGTTTCATTATGTGTTGTGACTAGATATGATACAAACATATTATAACATCGTTAGTTTTGGCAGAACAATCTTTTGTTCTTCTTTAGTTTCTGTTGTATTAAGTGCTTTTAATTTGGGTAAAACAAATGAATTTTCTATAGCAAATTTTGGTACATACTTATCAAGTATACCCCACAACTTTTGATCCATTGCTTGTAGACTGAATTTCTCTTCATTTTCTTTACGAAGCGATTCAGCTGGTTTAGTAAACCTATCACTCTTACGAGCAAAATACAATTGTTTAAATTTATCTTCCGCTAAAGAATAAGAAATTTTAAACCACTTACTTTCTTTTAAAATCCACTGATTAACAGAGCTAGGATCTACATCCACCAGTGTACCTGGCAATAAATTAGCATATTTTTCATTTAGATAATCCAATTGACCGCTCCAATTTGGTGCTAGTAGAGGTTTTCCACTTAAAGTAGATAGTAACATTGGATGACCAAATCCCTCACCGTGAGTAAATGATACGTGCGATAAAATCTTTTCGTGATTTAATAATGCGTTCATTTCCACTTCACTTAGTTCGCCGTGAAGTAGATATACATTTGGACAACCGTCTCCAAATTTACTTCTAATCTTTTTGATCTTATCCAACATATCAAAACGATCAACCGTGCTATATCCACTGCCACTTGTTTTTACAATTAAACAAGGTTTATCATTTATATTGTTATTCTTGAATGCTGTACAAAACGTTTTAATTAGATTTCCAATATCTTTACGGTCATTGTATAATCCACCGTGAGTCCACTGCCCAACGAATAGAAATGCATTCTTTTCCGGAATCTTATTAAGAGATTCATCAACTGTTTCCACAGCTTGATCTGTTTTTTTATAAACATTAGTGTCTACGCCCCAGAAACAAACTTCAATTGGTTTATTTACTTGAATTGGTTCTTTTTGGCCATTTTCAAGTTGTTTAACCATCTTAGTGTCTACGAATACTTTCTTGACGTGTTCGGATAGACCGATTGTAAGATCCATTCTATTGACACCTTCGATCCAACTTCCAGGTGAAACTGTTGTTTCGATACCAGCTGTCATACCAATATTATACTTTCCTACTTGATTAAATTCTTCTGGGATGGTTAATTGAATAAATAGTTCTGGTTGTTTATTTAAATTTCCTTGAAGGACACAATTAGCTACCAACCTATCTTCTGGATCTGTTAGATCTTCCAAGAATCGTTTACTTGGACACGCTCCCCATTTAGTGGGTGCGATTTTAATGTCGTATTTGTTCTGACGAATTAAGCTCTTGGCTACTGTTGTAGCCCAATCGCCATATCCACTTCGATTAAATACCGGACCTGAAATTAAACATAATGGTTTGCTCATATTATTTTTGATTAAATTGATTGTTATCTCTTTCTGCGATTAATTGACTATATTTTTTTGGTGTTTCCAATTTATTTAAATTTGCATATAATGTTTCAATTATATTGGTTCGACTTGATTCAGACGTTACATTATCTTTTTTTTTAACATCTGTACTACCAAATCCACCTTCACCTCTGTTTGTAGAATCTAGTTCATCTACCAAAACAAATTCTACATTTTCCACTTTGGTTATTTTAAGTTGACATACTTTATCGCCCTTATTATAGAGTTTATCAAAGTTAATATGTCCTTCCAATAGATTATCGGTTCTAATCTTATAATCTTCTGGTTGCCAGATATATTTGAAACGAATCAATACTTCGCCACGATAATCAGCGTCAATCAATCCAATACAATTAGCTAATACTAAGTTGTATTTACTAACGCTACTACGAGGAAATGCTAGAATGTCGAAGTCAAAATCGGTATGACCAAAATTACTAAAGACTTTTTCTTTCTGCACAGCTAGTTTAAGATTAGTCTTATACTGAATATAATCTACTCGTTTGTATGTACCGTTATCATACTGTTCTCCAAAGATTTCAGGATCACTTGTAACAACTACATCAAAACCAGTAGCTCTATCAGTAGCTTTCTTTGGCAGATCACCCACTTCTTTATAATCATCGTTCTTTAATACTTGAATTTTCATAACACGGATACTTCTTGTTTAATTTTATCAATATTAATTTTGTGCAAATCTATACCCATCTCACCTTTGGGTTGACTTTTAATATCATAACCATGTTCTGTAAAAATATCAAACGTTTTGATTGGTTTAAAATTTTCAATTGTAAAATCCATAGCTTTAATAAATTGTTCACACATATTTTTACTATTGATCCCACCCTCATTCATTGCCCATAATCTACCTTCCAGACCACATTGTTCACGTTTTTCTGGACCGGCTAGATACCAATACATAATTGCATCTGCAATATCTGAATAATTTGTTAGATCGTCAATAATATATGGTGTAGGTGGGCTACCTTGCATATTTTGCACTTTAGGCCAGATTGGCTTAGCCCATTTACCGTGTTTAGTATACTTTCCTGTAGAATTGGTGCCAAACTCCAAATTAAATTCAATTGGATTATTATTGTCATCTACGATACCTAGTTGATCTTGTAGACCACCTGTTACAGTAGCTATAATAGGTGTGCCACACATAATCGCTTCAGCCACACTCAACCCAAACCCTTCATTTGAACTTACATTTGCTAATACATCTGATAAGTTATAAAATGCACACATTTCGTCTGGCGACCATCGAGCCTCACTTAGTACCACCTTATAGTCTGGACAAATCGCAGCGATTGTCGCGATTAAATCTGTACCAGCTTCACACACTTTATCAGTATGCATTATCAATGCACATTTACTAGATTCTTCTTTTGTTAACGAATCGCAAAATGTTCTAAATGCTAGAATAAGATTGGCTGGGTGTTTACGATGTGCATTTCGACTGTTAAACGATACAATGAAATTATAATCGCCATCTCCCAACAATTCTTTTTTGATTTTTTGAATCACTGAATTATTTGATTCCAATACTCTAAATTCATTGCTGTTAATACCATGTGGTACTAAATGTAATAGATGTTTTCCGTTTACTGGCATATTATAGGTTCTCCTTCTTTATAATGTTTCCGTTGTTGTCAAAATCTCCATAGATACTGGTACAGTTTTCTGGTCCTAGTACCCATTTATTAATGTTATCTGTTTGTTTACTAATAGCGAACAATGCATCACAACACTTATAGTATGGCTTGTTCCACATAGGATATGGCAGATCATCCCAAATGTCCAAGTAAGTTAAAGGAATTTTAGAACGAATCTGATTTTCGATGTTATATAACCATCCCCAGAAACGAGGATCTGTGAAATGCATAATCGCATCTGGTTTTTCCATAGCCATAATCTGAAATAGAAGTTCTTCATCGCCATAACCATCTACAGGATATAATCTGAGATAGTTATCATTTCGACCATTGAGTTTATCAACAGCTTCTTTCATATCAACAATTTTACCTTGTTCAGGATGTTTAATAGCGCCTGCTATTTGTACCCAATCATAATGATGGACACTGCCTAAAACAAGTTCTCTTGACATTGTTGCGATGCCACTGTGCATTCTTAGATCGTCACTCAATAATAATATTTTTTTCTTCTTCATTTAGATTCCTTTGTAGATAGTTGAAATGGTTGATTATAACTTAATTTTTGACAAACGCTTTCACTTATTTCTGTTTGAAAATCCATATCGGTTAAATATCTCTCCAAACACTTATTTACAAAGTCTTGAAATGATATTCTCCCACGAATATTAAGTTCTTTAAATTGGTTATATAACTCTTGATTGAGTTTTACTGTAGTAATAACTTGTTGCATAACATATGTACATATATAGATATGTACATATGTTTGATATTATTTTAAATTGGATTTTTTACTTTGAAGCCTTTGCATCACAGTTTGTTTTGTAGTGAACGCAATATTTGCAGTTTTTCTTGGCCTTGCCAGGAATCTTTGGATATTCCACAGATGTATTATATGTGCCATCTGAATTGAAGCCAGCATCTAGAAACTCTATGAAGTAGCCGATGGATTCTTTTATGATAACAGGTCCAGCTGACGGTTTGAATACTTGAATTCGACTTTGTGGAAATGATACATTTTCATATAATTTACGTTTAACGATGAAAAACTCAACCTCGATTGAATTGAGTGGTACGTTGAATTTCTTACTATATACGCTTTTATATAGATATAGCTGTGCTAGTTTGGTATGATCTTCTTTCATATAACTATTCCAACCACTGCTACTTGTTTTAAAGTCAATGATACGATAAAATTCTTTATTCTTCTCTTTAAGAACTATGTCGATGAATCCTACGAAGTCTACATTATTCTTTACGGGTATTTCTAATGGAATTTCAATACCAACCAATTCATATTCTTTTGTGGGAAAATATTTAAGTCTATTAGCACTTTTACAAAACGTATCAATAATGTCATTGCCATCAAATATGAAATCGGTAAATTCTTCTTCCTTTACATCTTTAACTTTTTTAATTTCCTCGTTAAATTTATCAAGAAATAACTTTTTGACATCCAATGAATCAGCAATACTCACGCTTTCATTGTAAAGAGATGTAAGATACGTTTGAAAAGCATGATGTATAGCGGTGCCAAATGTAGTGTTGATATTGTCATCTCTAACTCTCATATTCTTGACATAATCAAGATACCATTTATGAGGACACTTTAAATAAGTTGAATACTGGCTAAAACTTACTCGGTTCTTTTTTATTTCTTTATTTTCTTCAGTTGACATTATATCATCTTATACTATAATGTGAAATAGTCAAGTTATAAAAACTATATATTATGTATGATTAAAATGCTATTACTCCTATTAATGTCTGTGAATCTTGTCGCCAATGAATTGTATTTATATGATACAAATGACCAAATTGAAATAACCGAGGTTATCAACAATAAACTTAGTGTTTTAAACGCACAAATCGGTAATACCTTTACACTTACGAACAGTTTGAATATAAACACCCGAACCAATAGTACTGCTACATATGTACTCCCATATAGAATTGCTATACATCAACGTGAAAGTACCAGTACATACTACAATCAAACATCAACCGAATATGATAATAATTTCAAATTGCCCGAGGTTGTTAAAGTTAAAGACTCATTCTTTAATTTTACCAATAATGGCGAACTATATTGTGTAAGCGACGGTACCGCAACAAATACAATTATAACTTCTTTATGTTCAGTCATATTCAATAAAACAAGTTTCTTCATAAAGTCAGGTGATAAATATACACAGTTATATGTTGTCGGTGGTAACGTAACTGTATTAGATAACAAATCAAAGAAAAAGAAAAATTTAAAAGAGGGAGATTATTTGGTTGTAACTCCTCAAGTTATATTAAATGCTAGAGAAGCAACTGTTACCAAGATGGGCAACAGTTTCAGCATCAAAGAAGTAGAAGATGAAGAAAAAGATGCTCATAACAAATCTATTCAAACTTTGAAGGCAAAATTAGACAATACGTTATTTGTAAACTATGGACAAAATATTTTTGGTTTTAAATTAAAATGAAATTAGATCATCTAGACTCACTCACAGAAGACGAATTAGCAATGTTATGGTATTGTATAAATAAAGTCAATCCACCTGTATTAAGTGGTATTGAATTGGAACCTGAGGTGTTTACTTCCATCAAACATAAACGGTTAATGGATCGATTATTACAGTGCGCACAGTATATAAAAGAAGAACATAATGCAGTTTTTACTGGACTTGTTGCTAAATTGAAGGTATAATAGAAAATATTCAGTCGTTTTATGTTCCGTTGTAATATATATTAATATAGTTATATGGGAAGAAAAAAACTTAATAGAACTGAAAATGAATTACGAGAACAAAAAAGAATTCGCGACAAAAAATATTACACACGACATAAATCAAAACTTTTGCAAAAAAGAATGCAACGATATTGGGAAAATGTGGATAAAAAATTGTCCGACGTGTGATGTAAAACAGTCGTATAAAAGCAAAAGATCTTTTTGGAATGCAAATAAATTAAATTCTATTTGTAGATCTTGTAAAAATAAAGGAACAAATAATCCTTTTTACGGAAAAAAACATACAACGGAACATAAAAATAAACTATCGACTATTCAAAAAAAAGAAGGATCTTTTAGATACAAACAGTTCGGCGGTAATCCTAAAAAAATAGATAAAATTTGTAAAAAATGTAGTTTTAAATTTAAAACCGTTTATTCAAATAAAAGTGTATATTGTTGTTACAAGTGTGCATTAAAAGATAATTTTGGTTTTAGTTTTAACAAAATGACAAAACCTGAAATTGAAGTTGAAAAATATTTAAAAGATTCTAATATAGAATATAAATACAATTATGAATTGTGTGGTAAGTTATATGATTTTTATATACCATCTAATAATACTTTAATTGAAGTTGATGGAGTTTATTGGCACGGTAAAAATAAAAAATTAAATGAATTGAATAAAACTCAGTTGAAAAATCATAAAAACGACAAAATAAAAACTAGACTTGCAAAGAAACACGGTTATAATTTAATTAGAATCTGGGAAGATGAGGTAAAAAATGTATCAAAATATATTCGTAGATAAAAAAAATAATATTATTCACTTATGGGACGACGGTAAAACCGGAAATTCTAGATACGTAACAATTCCATATCGACCATACGCTTATCGCAAGCGTGAAGGTGGAATGTATCGTAGTATTTATGGGGATGAATTAGAAAAAGTCTATAAATTTAATCCAAAAGATCCAAGTTTATTTGAAAGTGACGTTCCATCCGAAACTCGCATCTTGATTGACGCTTATGAAGATAACGATGAACCATCTGAAGGACACCGTGTTGTATATCTTGACATTGAGGTTAGTACTGAAGGTGGATTTCCTAATATAGAAGAAGCTGATAAAGAAATTACAGCTATTGCTATTTATGATAGTTTAACAGCTAAATATACAGCTTTCATCTTGGATAAAGAAAACAAGCTAAATGACTTTGTTAAAGAAAACGTAGAAGTACGTAGCTTTACAGAAGAAGATAGTTTATTGATGCACTTTCTAACCAAATGGGAAGAAATTCAACCCACTATTAGTACTGGTTGGAACAGTGATAACTTTGACATGCCGTATCTGTTTCGTCGTATGAAGCACATTGTTGGTCCAAATAATGCAAAACGGTTGAGTCCGATTAAAGTTGCTTATATTAATGATTGGAATAAGAAAGTTATTGTAGCTGGAGTAACTCACTTGGATTATATGACACTTTACAAGAAGCTTAATATTAAACAAGAGGCTAGTTATGCTCTTGGAGCTATTGGTAAAAAGATTGTGGGTATGGAGAAGATTGCTTATAAAGGTAGTTTGGACGATTTGTATAAAGCTGATATCAACAAGTATATTGAATATAACTTGAACGACGTACAAATCATTGTAGCACTAGAAAAGAAGCTACAGTTTATTGAACTGGCTAGGGCTATTTGTCACAAAGGACACGTTCCATATGAATGGTATGAAATGAGTTCTCGTTTTATTGAAGGTGCTATT
>Ga0209500_10000562_pt1 | contig 31769 bp, 18 predicted proteins | sample S_140212_EF_Meta_FD_187323 | JGI IMG/M metagenome (GOLD analysis project Ga0209500, IMG submission 187323) | Freshwater microbial communities from Lake Simoncouche, Canada to study carbon cycling - S_140212_EF_MetaG (SPAdes) (version 2) | ecosystem: Environmental > Aquatic > Freshwater > Lake ...
GGTGGTTTACTTTATTATTTTGTATAGTTTTATTTTTTATTTCTTATTTTTTATTTTTTATAGTTTTATTTATTTTCGATGTCTTAAATGTCTGCGATGTTCTATACCCTCCTGTTACCACAGGAATTACAATATTTGATAGTCTTTTAGTCGAACGACCTCTTCTACTAGAATATTTTTCTATTTTATTAAAAATAAATTTATTTTCATTTAACATTTTATCGACATTGCCTGGCGCCATTACAACAGAACTTCTTCCCTTAGCATAAGTTTCTTTTACACTTGGTTTACTACTTATACTCATTAAATAGTTATTTAACTCTTTAATATCATCTACTATTTTCGCTATATTTACTACTTTATCACCATTTTTATATAAATTATGCGTCAATATATTAATTAGTTTATTATTAATCAGTTTTTTCCCAACACTCGTAAGTTTAGTCATAAAAGGTATATTTTCAATTAAATCATTGTACGTAGACATTATACTCCATGTATCTTGATTTAATAAATATACTTCATAAAAGTATCTAGACAGTTCTAGTTTATAGTTAATCGTATATTTTATTAACACGTCAATAATATATTCAACTATATAGTTAATAACAATCTCAGATATATATTCATAAGCATAACTTTTACCTAATGATTTAAATTTTTTAGTTAACTCTTCACTATAAGCATTTGTAAGTGTTTCATTTAAAAATAAAAACTGTGTATCGCGTGTATCAATAAAATTTCTATATTCTGAAAGAGCGAATTCTCTCAAGTTATCTCTTGTTATCTTAACGCCATATTTTTTGAATTTTTCAAGTAAGAGTTCGTATTTCTTCGTTACTCTATTCTTAAATAAAAAAGAAGAAAATGGATGATGCCATTGAGTTGCTAAAGTCTGCAAAGCTTCGGGTACGTTTTTTCTTTCATCATCTAAAACATAAGATAGTCCCCAGTCTATCAAAACAAGTGTATTATTATCAGCCACGTTAAACATTAAATTGTCAGGTTTAATATCGCCATGAACAACTCCATTTTTATACAAAACAGGTATAACAGTAGTCAAATATTCAATTATATTATTATTAAGATTAATTAAGTCAACGGGAGTAAGGTCTCGTTTTTTTATATAGTTACTTAACGACATACTTAACGCAGGCATATTTATTATTTTAAATTTATGTAAATTATTATTTATATTTTTGGAGTTTATAGGTTCTTGTGTGACATCATCTGTAAATCTCGTCAAAATATAACCACATACTTCTTCTATTTTTACTTTATCACTTTCTGTCAACGGGCCAGGTTCACACATAGTAACATTGTCAAGCAAAAAAAATTTCTTTATATTCGGAGGCAAATGTTGTAATTTTTTTTTGATATTAGTTATATATTCGTATTCTCTTTTAGCGTGTTTAGCACCAATAAGTTTACTTACATAATTAGGGTTAGTGCTAACCTCAGGCATTTTACAATTTAATGCCGGCTTAAATACGCATCCAAATCCACCTTTTACAAAAGCTGCGCCCCCATCGTATATACTACTCAATAGTTTATTGTTATTTTTTTTTCTACTTTTTCTTATATTTCTTATATTTTTTATATTTTTTTTATATTTCATTGTTACAATATCAACATATTTTTATTTTTTATATAAATAAAATACCCCTAATATACTACCTAATAAAATTAAAAAAAACACCAATTTTTGCCTATATTTCAACTCTTCTTGTATCTTTATTGACTTTGGTTTATAATTATAATAGTATTCTTTTAATGCTTGAGTAAGAGATATTTCGTCTTTACCTGTCATTTTATTCACACGGTTATGTATAAAATGAACCCACTTGATAAAAGAGTCGCGACTATCCAAATAAGGTGTTATTGGATACTTATCAATTAATTCGCTAAATTTATTACCAATTTTTGAATCAGGCATAAATAGTGGAAAATTATGAATTAACTCATAGTATTTTTTCTTTGTTACGTCATTCGGATGGATTGGATAACAAATTGCGATAGACAAAAGAACAAACCAATAATGTGGTCCCCAAACATTCGAATCTAATACCATTTCTAATTAGAAACAATATAAAAAGATAATAAAGAATACATATAATTATGAATTCTAAATCATTAAAGTTAACATATAATAATTTTTGCAACAACTGTGGGAAAACGGGACACTTGTTAGCAGATTGTAAAAACCCCATAACGAGTATTGGAATTATTTCATTTAGATATAATACAAATAATAACTGTGTTGAGTATCTTTTAATACAAAGGAATGATAGTTTTGGGTTTGTAGAATTTATACGTGGTAAGTATCCTTTATTTAATTTACAGTATATACAAACGTTGATTAACGAAATGACGGTTGAAGAAAAAAATAAACTTTTAAATATGAATTTTGAAGAAATGTGGAAACTACTTTGGGGGGAATATTCCGGACTTCAATATAGGGGAGAAGAAACATCTTCTAAAGATAAATTTGAATCTTTGAAAAAGGGTATTAAAATTAAAGATGTTGAATATAATTTAAAATCATTAATAGAATCTTCCATGACAAAGTGGGATGAGCCTGAATGGGGATTTCCTAAAGGTCGTAGAAACTATCAAGAAAAAGATATTGACTGTGGTCTAAGAGAATTTACGGAAGAAACAGGATACTCTTTGTGCGACTTTAAACTTATCGAAAATATCATACCGTATGAAGAAATGTTTATAGGGTCAAATATTAAAAGTTATAAACATAAATATTATCTAGCACATATGACAAATAATAGTAAAGAAATTCAAGAATACCAAAAATCGGAAGTTCGAAATATAAAATGGGTTAGTTTTGAAGAATGTATAAATTGTATTCGCCCTTATAATTTAGAAAAAATTAATATAATTGAAAAAATAAATAAAGTGTTACAAGAATATAGATTATATTAACATTATATAAGAGTTACTTATTCATTTATAGTATATATTAAATGGAACCAGACCCAAATAAAAAAGACAAAAATGCAAAAAAACCGTCAATAAAAATTAAACAAATTAATATACCCGAAAATCTCCGCAGTTTACTTAATCGAGGTCAAGGCGAGGGCGCTGGTGTACGAGCGGGACCGGCTGCTGCTGCTGCCGCTGCTGCCCCTACTTCATTATCCACCCTAGACCCTTTTATAAAAGTTGTAGCTGACTCAAATAAAGGTATTATTTTAATGCCGGTTTTATCGGATGTTAGGTTTTCTATGACACCTGGTTCTGTCGGTTCATTTTTAGATAGTTCATCTTCATCGTCAGATTCTTCTACCGGGCAAGGGCAAGGGCAAGGCAATGTTTCTGAAAATACCAGTTACCGTCCTGATAAAAAAAGCCAGACACCTTCATCTATGTCAAATTCATCCCGTCAGTCTTTAAGTTTTCCCAATTTTGCTAATCTTTCTAAAACACCATCGGGATCACGAAGAGGGGACGGAAACATGTCATCGACGACGCCTAAAAGTAATATACAAGACTTTAATATTTCTTTCCCAAGCAATAATGGGGACGCAGGTATTAATATATCCGTTCGTCCAAAACAACCAGCACAGGCACCGTTACCATCTTATAAAAGTAGTAGTAGTGAAGAATATAATGTAAGAGGACGTGAAGGCGATGCTAGTTCATCTAGTCGAGAAGGATTAACAATATCTAGCCCACCATCTCAAGAAAGTATGGGTAATGTACCTGGGTATGAGATTAAACAAGATGAATTATCAAGAGCACCATCTTCTGAAGTAAAGTCTGCAGCTGCAGAAAGTTTACGATACATTAGAGAACAAAAACAACAACCTCTACCATCATCCTCGCCGTCCTCATCCTCGTCATCTACCGAAACCGAAACCGAAACCGAAACCGAAAAATCTACTTCATCGTCTACAACAGTACCGCCATCATCGTCTACAACAGTACCGCCATCATCGTCTACAACAGTACCGCCATCATCGTCTAGTACTAAAAAGTCAGAATCAGAGACAGAGACAGAGACAGAGACAGAGTCAGCTAAGTCATCGTCTTCTAAAGAACCACAAACAAGTGAACCGGAAGGTACCGTAGAAGGAAGCGAGACTAATTTTCAAAAAGAGTTACAAGAACGTTTTCTTTCAAATATGTCTCCTGAACAGCAAAAAGAATTTATTTTTAATCCAGACATGTCTAGAAAATCTAAAAAAGAGCAAAATAAGTTCTTAAAAGAAAAAGGACGAGCTGAAAGAGAGTCAATTCAACATTTTAATCAAGAATTTCCACAAGTAGAAGACGACGAATCGCCACCATCTCCTTCAGAAGAATTAGAACTACAAACTGATGAAAACACGTATAACTTTTTATATCCGACTCTTGACGACCCCGAATTTAATATAAAAATTGCATCTAAAAAAGAATTCGCAGATACGAAATACGATGGAACTGTACAGGATAGTTTAGAAGCAATAAAAAAACACTCCAATAAAATGTGTAATGCCGATTTTGAATTATCTCCACATCAATTGTTCGTTCGCAATTTTCTTTCTTTTCAAACACCATACAACAGTCTTCTATTATATCATGGATTAGGAACCGGTAAAACATGTTCCGCAATAACAATATGCGAAGAAATGCGCGACTATCTAGTTCAAATCGGAATGTCAACCTCGCAAAAAATTATCATTGTTGCTAGTCCCAATGTTCAGCAAAATTTTAAACTACAACTTTTTGATAAAAATAAACTAAAATTAATCGATGGTATTTGGAATATACGTTCATGTACAGGTAACAAATACTTGAAAGAAATAAATCCAATGAACATGAAAGGAATGGAAGAAGACAAAGTCGTGTCAGAAATTAAAAAAATTATTCGTCGTTCATATCGATTTCTCGGTTATGACCAGTTCGCAAATCTTATTGAAAAAACATCTACGGTAAGCGACGATATTACCGATAAATCCCACCGAACAAAAATAATGATGCAAAAGTTGAAATTAGTTTTTGGTAACTCTCTTATCGTAATTGATGAGTTTCATAATATAAAAAGCACCGACGAAAAAAGTGGGACACGCGCGGTTGCAGAACAGTTAGAAAAACTAGTAAAATTTGGTCAATTTCTTATGACACGTCTGCTCCTTTTAACTGGTACACCCATGTATAATAGTTATCGCGAAATTATATGGTTGCTCAATATTATGCGTTTAAATGATGGGAGGGCTGAGATTGATATTCGCGAGGTTTTTAATTCTAACCCCGATGAAGGAATATTTGTAGAAACGGTCGATGGACCGGGTCAGATTACCGAAACAGGACGTGAAAATTTGCGGCGTTTTTCGACTGGTTACGTATCTTATATACGTGGCGAAAATCCTTATACGTTCCCGTTTCGAATATATCCCGACGAATTTTCCCCTGAACACACATTTTCTGGAATACAAGCCGAACGAAAATCGAGCGGTAGTGGCGGCGAAGAAGAAGAAGAAAAAGTTTCTTACGAAGTTCCTAGCATGCAAATAAATGGTCTACGAATACCCGAACACCGCAAACTGTCTAGAATGCAGGATAAAATATATTTAACAGGCGCATCTGAATACCAGCAAAGCGTTTACTCATATATTATTCGACAGTTTATTACTTTAAAACGCGATGAAATGCGAAACATCGAAGAATCTGTTTCTGTCGGCATCAATATATTGCGAAGCCCGATTGAAGCACTCAATATTTCATACCCGTCTGATGATTTTAATCCCGCCTCTGAAAACCCTAACTACGATATTCGTCTTATTGTCGGCAAATATGGTCTTAGAAATATTATGAATTACGATGAAGAAACAAAAACAAACTTCGAATACAAAGAAGAAAAACCTCATATATTTTCTCGAGAATTAATAGGCAATTATAGTTCAAAAATAAATAGCATTTGTAATAGTATATATAAATCAGAAGGTATAGTATTAATATATAGTTTTTATATTGAGGGTGGTGTAATACCCATGGCGCTTGCACTGGAAAGCATGGGGTTTACGAGATATGGAACTAAAGCTAAGACGTTATTTAATAGTCCACCTGATGGAGTTCGACCGATAGATGGAATTACCTGTCGCCAAAGAAATGAAATGCGAGCGAATGAAACATTTTTTCCGGCTAAATATGTAGTTATTTCGGGAGAAGCAGCACTATCTCCTGATAATATAGGAGATGTTAAAGCAGCAAGCAATGAGGCAAACTTTGATGGACGATTTGTAAAAGTCATTATTATTTCAAAGTCGGGTACAGAAGGACTCGATTTTAAAAATATTCGACAAGTTCATATACTAGAACCGTGGTATAATATTAACTTAACAGAGCAAACGATCGGTCGCGCTATAAGAAACTGTAGTCATAAAGACCTAGAATTTGAAAAACGGAATGTTCAAATATTTTTACATGGTTCTATTTTGACAAACACGCCGGACCAAGAAGCTGCCGATATTTATATGTACCGACTATCAGAAAGAAAGGCGCGTTACATTGGTGAAGTAAGTCGTGTTTTAAAAGAAAATGCGGTAGATTGTCTTCTTAATATTGAACAAACAAATTTCACAGAAGAAAATTTCGACGAAAAATTAAACGATGAACCCGTAAACCAAATACTTTCTTCTTATAATACTGCTCGCAAATCTAATACGGTTATCAAATATAAAATTGGAGATAAAAATTATTCATCGGTATGTGACTATATGGAATGCGTTTTTAGTTGCAAACCAGGTATGTCGGAAAGTCGCATTGGGTCACGAAAAGATATTTTTACAGATTCGATTATAACCATGAATACAGATAAAATTGTACAGAGAATACGCGATATTTTTCAGGAAAGATTTTTTTATAAAAGAACATTGTCTGGTGAAAAAATACAGGACATATCGAGCGACTTGATTTCCACGATTAACTATAATAAAAAATATCCGATAGAAGCGATCGACATAGCACTTACACAGTTAATAGATGACAAGAATGAATATATTCGCGACAAATACGGTAGATATGGAAGACTCGTAAATATTGGTTCTTACTATTTATTTCAACCACTCGAGTTAGATAATCCCATAATACCTATTCGCGATAGACAAAAACCAGTTGACTTTAAACGTGAAAAAATTATTTTCAAACCAAACAAGGAGAAAAACGATTTCGAGGAATTTAAAAAATCATATATTTCAAGTACAGAACATTCGCGCGCGTCATCAAGGGCGAAGGCATCTAGACCTAGACCTGGCCCTAGACCCGAAGCTAGTATTGGAAAACAATTATCAACTCTGGAAGAATATAATGAAGAAGAAAATGCGGAAGGAGATATCGAAAGCGAAGATGAATTATTTAAATATTTTTCAACAGTTAAGAAGGAACCAAAAGCGTTAATAAAAGCCAAAAAATTATTTAACGAAGCTAGAAAAAGAAATACTTACAAGAGAGGTAACAACGAATGGTACTATAACTGCGGTAATATTTTAGAAGAAAAATTATCATTTATTCCACCTGATTTAAAACAAAAATTGATTATATCACATATTTTAGAAGAATTAAATATAGACGAAATACTTTCAATTCTTAATTATATTATTTCTCCAAAACAGCGCGAAAAAATTGCCGAAAGAAGAGAAAATCCTCAAAATTATATATTTGATGAACTAGTAGAAGAATATTACGAAAATAATATTTTACATAGCAGAAACGGAATGGAAGGTATATTATTAATTAACCTTGATGGAACATATCAGCTCTTTATAAAAGATAAAAATCTTAATATATGGAAACCAGCAGGTCCAGCAGATATTGAATATTTTAAAACCGATATTTCGGAAAAAAATGCAATAACTGCAGATATTCCTTTAAATAAATATATTGGATTTATAACATCGATAAAGCGAAAAGACTTCTCGTCATTAATTTTTAAAACGAAGAAGATAAATCCCGGTAAAGGTAAGTTAAAGTTATTCGCAAGTAGTATAGCTTCAAGATGTGACCAAGCAGGTAGAGCAAAAACTGAGAAAAATATAACTGAGATGTTAGAGCCACCTAAAATAAATGAAATAATAGATGCTTTGTCTGAAACGAAAAGAGACGAATATTTAAACTATGATATCGAAACACGGACAGGTGATGACGGAGAAGTAATTCCCATACCAGATGAAATATTACTTCAGTTGTTTATCAATCGTATTTCTTTAGATAGTAGTAAGCCACTGTCTGTTTCAAATAAACGAGAAATGAATGAAATAGAATTATGTATTTTACAGGAATTTATTCTACGATACTTTGATTCGATAAGTAAAGATGAAAAAAGATGGTTTTTAACTCCTCTACAAGTTTTACTCAATAAAATCGAAACATTAAGATGATTTAATTTGATTTAATTCGATTTAATTCGATTTAATCCGATTTAATCCGATTTAATTCGATTTAATCCGATTTAATTCATTAATATGTGTAAAATAATATATGTAAATTAATATATATAACATTTATTTACATATATTATATATAAACCAAAACATATATAAATAATGAGCAGTCAAGTATTATCATCATTCAATCAATCGAGAAAAAATGCTGTAGCAGGAAAAATGTCACTATATATTAAAAACGTAATTTCTAAAAAATTATCTGTTCCCATTAAATATGTCGGAACAAATATTGCCGAAATTCTCGAACAAATTTTAAGTAGTAATTTCGAAGGAAAATGTTGCATCGAAGGTTATGTAAAACGCGGTTCTATTAAAATAATTACTTTCTCTAGCGGGAATATACTAGGCAACTGTGTTATTTTTACTGTTGTTTTTGAGTACTTGGTATGTAATCCACCGCAAGGTATGCGAATATCGTGTGCTGTTAAAAATATAACAAATGCGGGTATTTTAGCACAGGTTGACGATAGCGAATATTCGCCATTAAATATTTTTATTGCTAGGGATCATCATTATAATATTCCTTATTTTTCTGAACTAAAAGAAAAAGATATTATCATGATCCGTGTAATCGGGCAAAGATTTGAATTAAACGATCCATTTGTATCTGTAATTGGTGAACTAGAGTTAAAACAAGAGAGAGAGTCGAGAAATAGTATTAGTCGTCAAATAGAAAACTCAAAGAAAAAGGGTAATCCTTTATCGGTGGTTTTAGAAGAAAATAGCGACATGTTAGGAGAATTTCAAATATCAAATAAGGCCGAAGAGGTTTCCAAGAAGGCCGAAGCCGAAGCCGAAGCCGAGTCCGATGAAGCAAGTGAAGAGTCTGAACAGGAGGAACAGCCTGAACAGGAGGAAGAGAAAGCAAAAGAAAAATCAGATGAGAAATCAGAAGATGAAGGTGAAGACGCCAACAAAGGCGGAGAAAAAAATGAATGATAAATAACACGTAAGGTTACCATTATCATAAGTAGTTTTACAATACGATTGGGCTTATATGTGTCACGTCATCTATGATTTATTTTGTATTTATTTTGTATTTATTTTGTATTACTTTTATAATATAAAATAAAATTGAAACTATTATAAAGATAAATTAATATATTAAAGTAACATCCTTTCATTATCAAACAACCTTTACAAAATGACTACACCTATATCCGATTCTCAACCTATTACGTTCACTACTACATCTACGGTAGTTGAACCTAAAAAAAGAGGTCGTTCAAAAAAAAATAGTGGCGCTTCTACAACAACTACTACAAATACTACGACTATTACAATTACACCAAAATTTATCGAGGTTGATAGCAGCGATGAAGGTTCATTCGGCGCCGAAGCCGGCGAAAATTGTTTAGGAACTATTAGTTATAATTTTAAAAATGAAATTGTTTCTATGCCTGACTCCGAAGATACAAATACAAATACAAATAAAACGGAAAATATAGATAATGCTGTAAACAGCGTATGTCACGAAGATGCAGATGATGACGATGACGATGGATTATATAAACTTACGCAATTTAATTATGATATTTTGATACCATTTGTACTTATTAACATGCATGCATCTAGTAGAAGTAGTATTCTTGCTCTTCTACATACTACCCTCGTCAGTTGCATTGAAGGAAGATGTATATCTGAAGGATTTATTAAACCCGAAACCGTTCGAATTGTGGACTTTAAATGTGGAAAAATAGTTGCTAAAAATGTACAGTTCAACCTTATAATCGAGTGTTGGGTTTGTAACCCGGTTCAAAATACTACGATTAATTGTCTTGCTAATAATGTTACACAAGCGGGAATTCGTGCAATTTCGAATGATAAACATTTACCTGTGGTCGTATATATATCAAGAGACTATAGTATGCTAACACAAAACAGTTATTATAATACTATCAAAGAAGGAGATAAAATAGTGGTAAGGGTTATTGGTAAACGATTTGAAATGAACGATAAATTTATTCAAATCATTGGTGAACTAGTTTCCCCAAAAAAAGAGCGCACTTCTTCGAAAGCGTCTAAAAAATTAGTTACAAGCACAACTACTACTACCAATCTTGGTACTATAGGTGAAATTATTACTACATCTTCGTCCTCATCTACGTCTACATCTACGTCTACGTCTTCGACTACTGCAGCTCCGCAAAAAGTTCCCAAAGAACCGAAGCCTGCTAAAGAACCGAAGCCCGCTAAAGAACAGAAGCCCGCTAAAGAACAGAAGCCCGCTAAAGAACCGAAGCCCGCTAAAGAACCAAAAACAGTAAAAAAATCAATAAAAAGTAACGTAGACGCATGAATAAATGCAATGCAAAATTATTATGACTATCATAAATAAAATATAATTTGGAACAAAAATATATAGAAAGATTTTTTTAGTTAACTATAAACAATGGAAACAATAGAAACAGGGGAAAATATATCATCTTTATATCACACTAAAAAATATGTATCAGATAATAAATATTTTGTAGATTCTTTAAAATTTTTAAAAGAAAAAATCGAGTCTACAAACTTGTTTCATCAAATAGAAATATTAAGAATATTTAATGATAATTCAGTAGAAATTAATGAAAATAAAAATGGCGTTTTTATTAACCTAACATATGTAGATTCATCTATTTTAGACAAGGTTTATAAATATTTAAGTTATGTTAACAAACAAGAAGACCAATTAAACGAAATAGAAAAAGAAAAAGAAAAAATCGTTACTTCATTCTTTAAGTAGCATACATCCATATATAATATGTAAACTATAATAAAGACATGTTTTAGTATAAGTATATCGTAACCAATAAGACAGAACAGTCGCGTACAATAAAATGTCATCGTCATCATCATCATTATCATCGGGTCGTGAACTAAAAAAAACAAAAAACATTAACGGTGAAGAATCAGTAGCATCATCTTTGAATTCTCTTGTAAAAAAACAATTTACAAACATGTCAGAACAATATAACTTGTACGCTTCAACAATAAACAAAATGGAAGAAAAAATTAAAGAACTAAAAAATATAATGTTATCTGAATGTTTTTTAAAAAATTGTCAGAATTTTACTTTGGAAGCACCAAAGCATACTGCAACTGCTAGTGCAACTTCAAATATTAAAAGAAATAAAACGAAGGATGCGACGGTTGCAACGGATGCGAAGTACACTAGCAACCATATTATTTCAGAAAAACATGATACTCATAATAGCGAGGCAGTAGACAACGACATGTGCTTAGTGTCAAATAATAATAATACAGATAATACAGATAATACAGATACTACAGATACTACGAAATTAGAATACTTTACCCCATCTCAGTCTAATTCACTTTTTTGGTGTTTTTATATTATCTATAATGGATTTGCTTCTTACGAATATGAATCTAATTATTTTACAGCCGAACAACAGTTCAAAATTCAAACAATTGAGAAAGTTAAAAAAGGTGAAGGTAAGAATAACTTAAAGGAACATAAAATATCAAAAATGTGTTTCGAATCAGGTCTACTCGGTTGTAACAATATAAATGCTAAAACATTATATGCTCTTTGTTTATGTTATAATTTGAATATTTTTTACATCTATAAAAATACGTATTATGAAATGATTTCAAATATAGAAAAACCGATTCATATTATTAAATACAACTCAGAATCAAATAACTACTCAATTTGCTTACCTGTTGATATAAATGCAACTGAAACATTAAAAAAACATTCAGAATGTATAGAAAAAACTAAAGAAAAATATTGGAAACTTGATAGCCTCGATAAACCTCTTCGCGCTATTACTGCATACTCCGTACAAGATCTAACTAATATATGTTATAAACTTGATATTGACATTGATATTGATATTAATATTGATCTTAACAATGGTGAAACAACAAATACAAATAAAAATAAAAATAAAAAGAAAACAAAGGCAGAGCTGTATTCATCTATTTTACAAAAGTTATGAGATGACTATTTGTATTTTGTTTGTTAATAATATATTTTTTACATATTTTATCATTTACACCTTTTCTTATTTGAAACGCCCATTTTAAATTGTAATATAAAATTGATTACAATTTAAAATAATAGTAGGATTATATATACAACGCAGATAGAGGTATGTCTCGATCGAACCCAAATCCCAACCCCAAGGAAATGTTCAATATTATGACACAAAAATATTTAGACAACATTTTGAAAAAGGAAGATGGAATATCTGAACTCGAAGTAAAATTCGGAACAAGAGGTGTCAAGGAAATTACAAAAGACGACTTTGACAATGTTGTAAAAAAATTAATTTCAACAGGTTTCAAAATAGTAAAGTCTCAGGAATACTGTTTAAAAATTCAATCTGAGTTCACAGACATCGGTACAGGCAAAACAAAATTATCAAATATCAGAACAGAGATCTACGGTTTAAGTAACATACAAAAATATTGTAGAAATGACCGCCTTGAAGATATAAACTACCGTTTCATACAAAAAACACAAGCAAAAGAAGGGTCCGAAATTATAAGACCAGTAAACTTTGATGACTTCAACTTTCGCCTCAGTTATCAAAAAGAAAAGCTAATACCTATAAGCTCCAGCCTCGGACAGTCTATCTTATCTACATGGGTAAAAGAAAAAAAAATATTCCGCCATATTAATCGCACGACATTGGTTCATGATAACTACCCTTTTCACGTAGATATGTCACTCGTGAAAGAGTCTCACCGCCGCGACGGACATCTTATCCCCGAATACTCCTTCCAAGCATCTAAAACAACCGAATGCGAACCAAAATACGAGATCGAAATTGAAATGGATAACTCTCTCGTAGGCATAGGCAAAAAAATGAATAATGCAATCGTGGTAGCTGATACACTTCGAACAGGTATTAAAATAATATTAGCCGGAATTCAAGGTACCAATTTTCCTGTATCTTATGACGAGTTAAATATAACAAAAAAAGACTACTATTACTTATTACATCCCGATGTAAAAAGAGAAAAACTAAAGTCGAAATCTGATAAAGGAGCAAAAGGTTCCGAACATGATTTAGAAATGCACAACCCCGAAGTTATTAGCTTGACGCCTAGTGATTTTATCGGACCTTCTTCGTATACATTACAAGTATTAAATATTGCACCTATAAACGACGACTGCTCCATACCTAATATTAGAAATAGCTATACTGTAACAGATAAAGCAGATGGTATGAGAAAAATGTTATATATTTGCCCAACAGGTCGCATATACTTATTAAACATGAATATGAATTTTGAATTTACAGGTGCTGTCTCGCGTGAAGAGCGTATTTATAATACACTTATTGACGGTGAACATATTGTACATAATAAAAAGGGAGACTATATTAATTTGTTTGCAGCATTTGATATATATTTTATAAACGGTAGAGATGTTAGACGAAGCGAATTTGTAACTATATCTTTATCAGAAAAGAGGGAAAGTGAAGCTGTCGGCGAAATGTTGGGCGAAGGAGAAGGAGAAGAAGGCGAAGAAGAATTTGAATCTGAAACGGACATCGGTGAAGGAGCACGCGCACGGTCATCTCGCAAAAAAAATATGGAACTTCGCCAAGAAGAGTTACCTCGCGGAGCTAAAAAAGGTAATGAAGAATCTAGGCTCATATTACTTAAACAGGTTGTTCAAGAAATGGATATTCATCCCGTAATAACAGGCGACAATATTCCTATTAAAATCAGTGTAAAAAAATTTCAAATCGCATCATCCGATAAAAGCATATTTGCATGTGCTAACTCTATTATATCTGGTCAAAAAGCCGGCACATTTGAATACGAAACGGACGGTCTTATATTTACCCCCTGCAATACAGGCGTTGCTAGTAATAAAGCAGGCGTTGCAGGACCGCTTCACAAAGTAACGTGGGATATGTCATTTAAATGGAAACCGCTTAATCAAAATACCATCGACTTCTTAATTACGACGAAAAAAAATAAAAACGGTACTGATGCCGTTGGAAATATATTTGAAAATGGTATCGACAACATGAAAAGCGAACAGTTACAACAATATAAAACGATCATTTTGCGTGTTGGTTATGATGAACGCAAGCATGGTTATATGAATCCTTGCGCAGCAGTTATTGACGATAAACTACCCCACGCTGGCGATGTCGATACCGGAGAAGGCTATAAACCCGTACCATTTTATCCGACTAATCCCTATGACCCCGACGCCTGTATTTGCAATATTCCATTACGCGAAGACCAGAATGGTGTGTTACAAATGTTTTCCAGTCAAGGGGAAATATTTGACGACGAAACAATTATCGAATTTAGTTATGACGCCACTCGCCCGAAACACTGGAGATGGGTTGCTGAACGCGTTCGTTATGATAAAACCGCAGAATATAAACGCGGTATTAAAAACTACGGCAATGCTTACCATGTAGCGAATAGCAACTGGTACTCTATTCATAATCCGGTTACCGCGGAAATGATAACAACCGGTGAAAATATTCCCAACGAACTCGCGGATGACGATGTTTACTATAATCGTTCTAGTGGCGACAATAAGACGCGTTCGATGCGCGATTTTCATAATCTATTTGTTAAAAAAATGCTTATTACAAAAACCGCGGCAAAAGGAAACACCCTTATTGATTATGCGGTCGGTAAAGCCGGCGATTTTCCTAAATGGATTGAGGCGAAATTATCATTTGTATTTGGTATAGATTTGTCGAAAGATAACATCGAGAATCGCCTTGACGGAGCATGTGCTAGGTTCTTAAACTATAGGAAGAAGTTTTATTCAATGCCTTATGCGCTCTTTATAAATGGAAACAGTGGGGCAAATATTAAATCGGGGGATGCAATGTTTAGCGAAAAAGGTAAAGAAATTGTACGGGCCTTATTTAACGACGGTCCAAAAGATGAGAGTATTTTAGGAAAGGGCGTTTATAGACAATATGGAAAAGCTACCGATGGATTCAATATATCTTCGTGTCAGTTTGCACTGCACTACTTCTTTGAAAATATAGAAAAACTAAACCAGTTCGCTAAAAATATAAGCCAGTGTACCAAAGTAGATGGATATTTTATCGGTTGCTGCTACGACGGTGCGACAATGTTTCACGCTCTTCGGTCATTAGAACGGGGAAAGTCGATCGGTTTAATGATAGACGATGATAAAATATGGGAAGTTACTAAAGAATATAGCCAGACAACATACGATCCCGATATTAGCTGTGTAGGGTATGCTATCGACGTTTATCAGGACTCCATTAACAAAACAATAAAGGAATATTTAGTTAACTTTACGTATTTTACGGAACTTATGAAAAGCTATGGATTTGAGTTACTAAAACGAGATGAAGCAATTAAATTAGGAATTCCAAATAGTTCTGGTATGTTCTCCGAGCTGTTCTCTTTCATGGAGAGTGAAGTACAAAAAGACCCTAAGCAAAAATCTAGATACGGTTCTGCACTACTTATGACCCCTAAGGAAAAACAGATTTCATTTTATAACCGTTATTTCGTGTTTAAAAAAATTACAAGTGTCGATGTTGAGGATGTTTTCCAGAGTGTTACTGGTGTTCGTGTCTTCCAAGAGAAATTGAATCGCAAAGATACATTAACGGCGCAAATGGTTGCATCGCAGATGATGCTCGAGGATGATGGTAAAGGCAAAGCATCCAAAGCATCGTATAGACCTACAAAAGAATCGGAACTGAAATTATTAGGAGAGAAAGGTACGAGTTTAGGATTATCTGCTGCAGAGTTAGAGGGTGCAGATACAAAAATATCTAAGTTATTTGGTTCGAAAGCGAAGGATAAAACAAGTAAGGATAAAACAAGTAAGGCTAAGAGTAAAAGTATGGGAGCCGAAGCAGTTGTAGCGGAGGTAAAAGGATATAGCGATAAAGATATAGAGAAGTTAGATAAGTCGAGCGGTATTACATTAAAAAAGAAGTCCGCGCTTTCGGCTGTTAATTTACCAAGCACAGGTGCTGTCGTCGCTGAACCAGGGGCAGCTGCGGCAATAATAGAAAAGTCGAAATTAGGAATGAAAGATTCATCGTCTAAACTTTCCGCTGAAAAAGCAAAATCGGCAAAGGAAGATAAACAAGAAGCATTATTGGCTACAGCGGTGGCGAGTGCTAGTGTTAGTGCTAGCGATGCAGAGTCGAGTAAATCTAAAGAGAAAAAAAAATCATCGACAAAGATAGGGTCGATTAAATTGAATCCTGATTCGATTGCTTCATTGACAAGTAAACCAAAAAGTGACGGAGATGGGAAATAATTTATTATATATGAATATGGATATGGATATGGATATGGATATGGATATGGATATGGATATGGATATGGATATGGATATGGATATGGATATGGATATGGATATGGATATGGATATGGATATGTATATGGATATGGATATGGATATGGATATGGATATGGATATGGATATGGATATGGATATGGATATGGATATGGATATGGATATGGATATGGATATGGATATGAAATCAATCTTGCTAATTGAGAATTAAATATTAATATTGCTCTTAATAATAACAGCAATATTAATAATAATAACTAAACAATCTAAATATTATTTTTTAGATAATATAACTATCTTTATGTCATATTATAATTTAATATCAATTAAAAACCCTGAAATATATAATTCCGTATCTTTTTCTACCGATACGCAACGGTTTTTATCTACCCCAATATCGACGCCATCGCACTATATATCATACTCATTATGTGACTATTTATCAAAATTTAAAAAACAAATTGAGGTTTCATCCGATGCGTGGGATAATATTAAAAAATATACAAACCCATATGAATTTATTCATACGCTAATACCAGGTAATAAAGTGTCAATAAGTAAATTAAAACCACTTTCGAGGTCTTTTTATAAAATGATAGAGTTATGGAAGATGTTTAAAATAGGAGAGATAAAAAATGTAAATCCTTCTTCGCCACCTAACGCATCTCCGCTACCAACTATAAAAACATTTCATCTTGCCGAAGGACCAGGAGGATTTATTGAAGCGACATCATATATGCGGAAAAATCCCAATGATACTTACTATGGTATGACACTCATAAATGATGATCCGGGGTGCCCAGGATGGAAAAAGAGTAATACGTTTTTAGAAAATAATCCTAATGTTAACATCGTAAATGGTGAGGATGGTACAGGTGATATTTTAAAAATAGAAAATTATAAATATTGTAAAGATAAGTTTATGAACTCTATGGACATTATTACCGCGGATGGTGGAATAGATGTTTCAGACGATTTTAATAAACAAGAAAAATTAGTAAGTAAATTATTAGTTGCAGAAGTGATATATGCTGTAACTATGCAAAAAAAAGGCGGACACTTTATTTTAAAGATATTTGATATATTTTCAAAACTTACAGTAGATATGCTTTACTTGTTATCGTGCATATATAGCGAAGTTTATATAACAAAGCCACATACAAGTAGGTTAGCAAATTCTGAGAAATATATTGTATGTAAGAATTTTTTATTAGAAGACTCATCGTTGCTATATAATGTGTTTTGTAATGAATTCTCGAAACTAGATACACCAGAAGAAATTCATAGTATTCTGAATCTTGAACACGACTATTACTTTTTAAATAAAATAGAGGAAATAAATGTGGTACTTGGCCAGCGGCAACTAGAGAATATAATTACAACATTAAATATGATATCGAATAGAAACAACTATGATAAAATAGACTCTATGAAAAAACTACATATACAAAAGTGTATAACTTGGTGCGAGAAACATGACATTTCGTGTATTAAACTTTACGCATCAAACAATATTTTTTTATCAACTATATATGATGATGGTGTCCCTATTTCTTTTTTAAAAAATAATAGTAATGCTTTTTTGAAAGGCAAAAGTTCCAACTTTACAAATAATGTATATATTGGTGGTGGTGGTGGTGGTGGTGGACAAGGTGTGGTTCTATATAACAAAAATAAATTAAATAATTGTTTACAAGAGTCAATCACACAATCCGAAAATCTTACAAATGAAGTAGTTATGGTTCAAAATTTTGATACTATTGATACTACTGATACTACTGATACTACTGATACTACTGATACTACTGATACTACTGATACTACAAATACAACTATATGTGATAATCACAATCACAATATACCTAATCCTTAAAAGTAGTAAAATAGTAAAATAATAAAATAGTAAAGTAATAAATAACATACAAATTATACAATTTACAAAATAAAAATTGTATAATTATTTTTCACTTATATTTATTTGTGTGTTTAGCAATAGTATTGTCATGAGGGGTATCATAAAAAAACTGTCCATCGGTGTATTCAATATCATTATAATACATTACAAACGATATGCCGCAATCTTCAATTGTATATGGATAACTTTTAGTAAATTTATCATAACTAAGTATATTAAAGTTTATATTTTCCATATGGCGAACTATAATATCACATGCTTTATTAGACAAATAAAAAATAACACCAGCAGCTCCATAAATATTCGGACGATATGTATATTTTGAAAGAGTTGTTACATTCATATTCAACATACCATGATGAGGATTTAAAAAATCTTCTTTATGTTTATTATAATAAAACGTCATAAAAGGATCATTCTTCAAATTTTTTAAACTGTTTTTATCAACACATTTATAACCTTTTTTAAAACACGACTGCCCCCAGTAGTCAAATTTTTTAGACTTTATAAACTTAATTAAATTATTTTCATTAATAATTAAATCATCTCCGCATCTTAAAATACCCTCTTTAATATTAAAAATTTCTTTTACACACTTAATCGCTATTACCAATTTTTTTAATAAATGTAAATATGAATCTTCGCATCTTAAATATAATAAATTCCCTTCTAATATATAGTTTTCTTTTAAAAATAAGTCACCTATTACATATATTACTTCCCAGTTATTATAACTAGTTTTACTTAAAGAAAATTCTTTGAGTCGAGTGTTTTTATGTTTTTGACAAGATAGTACTAGTATAATACCGTCTACATTTTTTTTAGATAAAGCAGGCATTTCCTTATTAACATTAACTTCTTCTATACTCATTTTATATTATATTATGTTATATCTTATTTATAAATATTTATTTTCAATATATAAATATTTATTTTCAATATATAAATATTTATTTTCAATATATAAATATTTATTTTCAATATTTATCAATACTTATATTTAAATATATGTATTATTTACTATATAGTATTTACATTCTAATAAAGAGAGTAAAACAAAATATGCAATCAACAATAAACTTTATTTATAGTACAGTACGTTCAAAAAGAAAAAAAGAGAGATTTGAGACTATATTAGAACCGCTTCAAGCAATACTACAAATCGGTTATCTATCTTTTGCACCAATTGGAACAAAACTCACAATACACAATAATATCTTACAAATACAAATTCCCAACTACTCTCAACCAGTGATACGGTGGTATAATAATGATACACAAGAAGACTTATTTTATCTATTTAATATTTTTTACAGGTTCAAGAAATTTTATCATTTTTTAAACGACTCCAAAACGAATGCTGAAAATAAAAAATTGTACGATCTTCTTATTGAGCTAGCTAAAACAGGAATAGGAAATTTAATTCGAACATATAGCCAAACGGATAAAATTCACATTTTACATACTCTTCAAATGTATAAAACTATTTTAGAAAGTGACGGTAATATGCAAAAAACGAACGAATTGCCGTATCAAAAACGATTTGATAATTACGAATTACAGAATTTAACCAATTCTCACGCATCTGTTGCATCTCATAGTTTACAGTCTCATCAAATACCAGCGTCGCACAGCAGCGGCGGATCGTCAAACTACACTAACGTTAACGACAAAGATAAAAAGAAAAAAGTTCTTCACCAAGTTTTGCGAGATGACTCTCCAGAAAAAGTGCCTGGAAATAGTACCACAAATGAAGATACTTCTTCCCCTGAAGTAAAAAATATCGATGATGTCTTTATTCGTATAACAGATATATACACACAAGAAATATATAATATTATATACAATACCTTACATATAATGTTAAAAAATGATACAGGGTTTCATACTTATATTGATGGATTAAATAAATTACTTGAACCAACAAATAGTAGAATTAAAAAATGGATAGACGAGCACATAGTTTTTTAATATCATGGCCGACCAGTAACTATGTTCATTAATCGATTACTATATTCTCTTATCGTATAATAGTTTTTTATACAGTATGCTATAAGAAATGGTAAGTATATTAAAAATAACAAACCAATATAAAATATAAATTTAGAATAAAAATATAAAATGGAGTATCCCGGTTCGGGATTTTTATCAATTCCTAATATTCTAAAAATAATATTATAATTAAAATACTGAAATATATCAGAAGCAAAAGACACATATTTATTTGTGAATTTTGATTCTTTAGAGTTTTCTGTATCTTTAAATAATTGGTAGCATAATGGTGTGTAATAAATGAACCTACTTGTAAAATTGATATTATAGTTAACATCCCAATCAGTTACGATCATTCTTCTATTAAAATTTTGTAAAAAATCATCACGATGCGGCTTACTATAAATGACACTATGTGTGCCTGTCGAAAGCATACACCGATAACTATAAGAGTTATATGGTACTAATAACCACGGAATAGCGCCTAAAAAATAAATAAAGTTATCACCTGATTTTTTTTCAAGAAAGTTATTAATATTGGTAATGTGCGTTTTTTCTTTTATTTTTTCGCTGAAGACAAAGTCATCCTCTAAAATTAAAATATTACCAAAATTTTGTTGTTGAGCGTGTTTAAATATTTGTAAGTAGCTGTCCGTTAAATCAGCAGGCGAAGATGTAATATTTTGTTTGTTACATTTTCTAAAACCCTTATTCAGTAGTATATAAACTGTTTTCGATGGTTTATATTTTTCAAGTTGTTTAAGAATATTATCGTAACGATTGTTATTCTCTAAATGAATAATATACGTAACATCTACACCTGCATCTAATAATCCTGATTCATAACTTAGTTTTTCAAAATTGTAACATGCTTCTGTTTGCTTTAATCTTTTATCTAAATCGGCATTTATTTTACTCATAATTATATTTTATCTTATATTATATATTAATTAGATTAATTATAAAAATAAAGAATTGTTCTTATTTTTATAATTTTATGATTTTATGATTTTATGACTTTATTCTCTTCTGGTATATCTACTTGTGTATCTTTTTTTACGGACTCCACTACTCCATCGCCACACAACCTATTTTCTATTTTATTATTATATTTTTTACACTCTAAATACCATAAAATAATGGATGAAAAAAATAGTAATATAATACCCGATGATAGTAATGTTATTAGCACTACTAATAAACTATCTTTTACCCATTCTGTTCTACATACATATTTTAATATCGACACTATAAATGTAATAACTATTATGTTTGGAATATAGTGATTTGTATTTTCCACACAGTCCTCGCTACTATGTTTCGTACCAAACATTACATCACATACGTCGGGGCCAAAATTTAAGTTAACTTCCGTGTGATGTAACCTATGTACACCATTTACCTTAAAAATAGAATAGTTAATATTATGAACAGAACAATAAAACAACATAAAATAAATAACTATCCAAGGGTCAAATATATTTATTCCAAAAAAAAATGATAACATTACAAATGGATATGGTATAGATAATTCAAGAATTATCTGAATAAAGTGCGAAAAGAAATTATCATTTTCATGATGATAATGATGAACGATTGAAAAAATATTTTTGTGAACATGCGCTACTACATGATAAAAATAAGCAATAAATATAAATACTATAAATGTAAATACGCCTAAGAAAATGTTTGGGTATGATATAATAGAAATAGTAGATAGTATTAACAACCACGATGGTGCGTTTTTTTTTAAATTATTTATAACAGTTATATTTTCCGATAAATTTTGCCTAAAAAAGATATTCAAAAATTTATATAAATCATCCAATAACTTAATAATAATACTATTTATTCTATCTGAAATAAAATCCATTACTATCTACTATTTTAATAGTTATTATTTTAATACTTAATATGTAATATTTTAATATTTTATCTATATTCTTAAATATGTATAATCTTCATATTTTACTATAATTAACCAGTAATTATTATTCATTTGAATATATATTATTATAGTTAAACAGTTTTACATTAAACATTTTCATTATTATAATACACATACACTTGCCTGCTACAAGCATCCATACATTAATAAGTAACTCTACCTGTTTTTCATACTCATGGTTGCAGTTATATGATATACCAAAGGCACCCAACAACTCATCGCGATCATCACAGGATGAACGTTTAATATATTTTCTTTCCAGTGCAGTTAATGGGCATCCGTGTCTAACAACAACCGCAAAAGCATCTAATGAAACAATTATAAAAAGAACAGTTAGGTGCGTCAAGTTCATGCTAAACATTGCTATAAAAGAGACTAAAAAAATAAATGTGTCATGTACATGACGATAGAATGTACTTTCTTGTAACTCTTTTAAGTTAAATTTTTTATATAAATATATACAAAATTTTCTAATAACATTGTCCTCTATCATTTTAAGTTTTTTGTTACTCTTATGGCTTTCTTTTCCCTTTTCCTTTTCATTTTCCTTTTCCTTTTCCTTTTCCTTTTCCTTTTCCTTTTCACATTTTTCTAAAGTCGTCGTCGTATTCATCGTATTCATCGTAGTTATACTAGCGTACCTATACTACTTTATTGTAACTGTTTTTTTTAACAATTATAACGTATTTATTTTCAATATATTTTCATACTTTGGTGAAATGGAGCAGAATGGAATTATAACATCGATGTATGAAAATTTCAACTCTCGGAGGCCCTTTTTGAAAAATGGACATTTATAAATGTCCAATTTTGAAAACCGGGGGTAGAGATTTAAAAAAAGCGATGCATTCGTCACTCAGAGCATAATGCTCTAAATCGCATTTTTAAGATTGAAAATTTGTTACGATAACTTTTTACACAATTTACAGAAATGATTTAAATAATTATCTCTATGCATATTAAGAAACAAATGGAAACAAAAAAGTCGCTCAAAAAGTCGCCATTTTTTGTATGTAAAGTTTGTGACTATAATACGTCTAAGAAGAGTGATTTTGATAAACACCTTTCTACTAGAAAACACGATGATATGGTAACAATGGAAACCATGGAAACAAAAAAGTCGCAAAAAGTCGCACAGCATAATATGTGTAATAAATGTAAAAAAGTTTATAATACTCGCTCGGGATTATGGAAGCATATGAAGATATGTGACTATATAACCAACGTGAGCATGTTATCATCAGAACAATGTAAAAATGAAGAATCAAACGCTAAAATAGATAACTTATATAATATTCCAAACAAGGATGAACTATTATTTAAGCTGATTAAAGATAACGACGAGATGATGAAAATTATTAAAGGACAACAAGAACAGATAAATAGTATAATACCGAAGATAGGTAACACCACCAATAATACTAATAATAATACGACGAATAACTTCAACTTGAATGTATTTTTAAACGAACAGTGCAAAGATGCTTTAAATATATCGGATTTTATCGACTCGTTAAAGATAACATTAGAAGACTTACTATTTTCAAAAACAAACGGTATCTCCCGGGGAATAACCGATGTTATGATAAAAGGGCTCAAAGAGTTGGACATTCATAAACGTCCAATTCATTGTACAGATATAAAACGCGACATAATGTATATTAAAAACGAAGACAATTGGTCGAAAGACGATAATCATGACATTATGAAAAACACAATCGTAAAAATTGCTGATATGGAGCGCACAGCTTTGCAACAATGGGCAATCGATAATCCTGACTGGATGGAGACGGAAAGAAAACAAATCGAATACCTCACTATGATGCGGTCAATATGCGAACCGATTGAAAACTATAACAACTATGAAAAGAAAATAATAAAAAATCTTGGTAAAGAAATATTAATAGATAAGAAAAATTGAAAGAGAGAGAGGGAGGGATAGTAGCGTGATACCGGAGTATTTATTTATCCGCTGGAGCATTATTCATCTGATTCTAGTTTTACCCACGTTTCTTTGCGTGTATCATCGGATAAAAATCCTTTAATGCGTCGCTTAACTTCTGGAAATGCAATATTAATCTTACGCGATTCTCCGTCCTTGACATATTCGCCGATCTCTTTATATAACCGCTTTATTGCAGGATAAGACGTGTTTAACTCTAGTTCGCTTAATTTCTGTATAATAGGTTTTACATCAGCGGAACGTTCTTGTTTTGTTTTTTGGAATGGGAGCAGCTTTATGGTTGGCTTGGGAGAATTAGAAGACAATGACTCTTTTTCCATGAATATGTGCTAGTTATAGATATAGTTATAGATATAGTTATAGGTATAGTTATAGTTATAATATAAACTAAATATTTTATATTATTATTGGTTGATATATTATTATTTGGTATAATTACTAGTTTTTTCCTCCTCCTTGCGAATATCTTATTCTATCGGGTGTAAAATCATCCGGTATAGGACAACCATTACCCCTAAATCCCTGAAAAGATAAATCATTTCTTGCTACATTCCAACCACGAATATACACATTAAAAAACGATGTAGCACCCCAAAACATGTAACTCATATTTGTAACATTGGACACATCCCAGTTTAATTTTTGTTGGGGACGTATATAGTTTATTAATGGGTATCCATTACTGTATACAAAAAAGTAATCACTATTGATTAAAAGCCCCAAAAAATTTTTTTCTAGTCTAAGGCCATTATTAAAAGACGTTGCACCAAAAAACATACCATACATATTGGTGACTTTAGATGTATTCCAATTACCAATATATTGATTGAAAATCGGAGCAGAATTAAACATTGAAAACATATTAGTCACTTGGGATGTATTCCAATTACCAATGGGAAAGTTAAACTCTAGGGATCTATGGAACATGTAAGACATATCTGTAACGTTTCCCGTATCCCAACTACCAGCGATACTGTTAGGAGATCCAGCATTATTAAAAGCGAATGCATAAGTAAACATATAAGCCATATTTGTAACTTTTGATGTTTTCCAGTAGGATAAAATAGGTTGATTAAATGAAGACGCTCCAATAAACATATTCTGCATAGTAGTAACGTTTTGTGTATTCCAACTAGATATATTATTATTAAACATTCCTGCGTCACCAAACATGTAACTCATATTTGTAACGTTTTGTGTATCCCACCTAGATATATTATTATTAAATTTTCCTGTGTTACTAAACATGTAACTCATATTTGTAACGTTTTGTGTATTCCAATTAGATATATTATTATTAAATGAAAAAGCATTATAAAACATGTAACTCATATCTGTAACGTTTTGTGTATCCCAATTCTCTCTTGGTTTAGGTATAATGATACCACTAGGCAATGTATAAGCCCAATTCCTAATATCCCCGTAGTAGAAACTTCCTGTATAAGTATCCAAACCATCCCGGGCAAAATAATAAGTTCCCATGATTCCACCATAAACAAATACTGTAGCTGACCCCGAAGTAATATTATATAATTTAGTTACATAAGCAGCATAAAATCTAAATTGTAGAGCAATTTCGTTATAGCTTGCAGCGTTAGGATCATACCATTGCTGATCATAACCCCAACCTTGAATATTTGCATCCGATGTATCATTATTTATAATCCGTTGTTGCCAATCTGAACCACCGGTCCTTATAATTAATTGTCTGTGTCGCTGTAGTAAAGGTTGATTAAATTTAGACGCGTTACTAAACATACTCTGCATAGTAGTAACATTTTGCGTATTCCAAATAGCGATATATTGATTGAAATTGGTTGCACCTTGAAACATACTACTCATATCTTTAACTTTTTCTGTATCCCAACCAGCGATATATCCGTTAAATGCGGTTGCACCTTGAAACATACTACTCATATTCACAACTTTTGATGTATTCCAATCGATGATAGATAGGTTAAATGCGGCTGCACCTTGAAACATAGCGGACATATTAGTAACGCTTCCTGTATTCCAATAACCGATATTTTGGTTAAATGCGGCTGCACCTTGAAACATAGCGGACATATTAGTAACATTTTGTGTATTCCACTCAATAATCTTACTATTATTATTAAATTTTGACGCACCACTAAACATATATGACATATTTGTAACTTTTTGTGTATTCCAATCACCGATATATTGATTAAATGCAGTTGCACCTTGAAACATACTACTCATATTCAAAACATTTGATGTATTCCAATATGAAAAATTGTTTTTAAAATTAATATCTATATTAAATGCGGTTGCATTTTTAAACATATTACTCATATTAGTAACATTCGACGTATCCCATGAACCGATATATCTGTTAAATACGGTTGCGCCACTAAACATAGCAGACATATCCGTAACAATCGAGGTATCCCATGAACTTATATCTCCGTTAAACGCAGATGCACCTTCAAACATACTAGACATATCCGTCATTAAAGTGGTAACAATATTATTGAAGGGAATAGAATTATTTGAGGGGTCGAGCTGCATTACCGGTAGTGGTGGCCCCGAAACCCAATTTGAAGTAGTCCCTGGAGATAGAGCAAAATTAACTAATGTTCCGATAGTTCCACCAGATAACATATTATTTTCCGTTGTTGTAACTCCGCTGTTATTACCGCCTGCCGTTCCTTGATTTAATTTCGCATAAAATACTAACCCTGATTCATTACCATTAAGTTGTGTGTAATAATTATTTTTAATATCAGAGGTAGAACGCACGACATTCCATATACGAACATCTGCGATAGAACCGCGGAATTGGCGGTTGGGAAAATCACGATCATCACTACCAATGAGAAGTCTAAGTTTTGTATTATCAGTAAGCAATTTTGACGTACCTGGGATGCTTGTTGTGTTCACGCTACTACCATCAATATATAATATTAATTCACTATTAACAGAATTAAATGTAGCGACCGCATGATGCCAAAGTGTGTCTTTATATGCTGATGGTGATTGAAGACCACCAACTCCTTCGGTGTGAAAATAAACGTTTCCATTCGAGTTCATACCAAGCATAAATTGAGCACTTTCATTACCACTATACCAACGTGTTACAAAAGATGCGTTCCCTTTCTGATCATTTATATCTGTAGTTTTAAACCAACACTCAACGGTCATAGTTGTTCGAAACTGTGTAGAATACGTCCATGCAGGAATACCCAAATTAACATAATCATTAACACCATTAAAATTTAAAGCATTTCGCGATGGTGATGTTATTCCTTTTGCATAATTTTTAATAGCCATTTTAAAATCATTATTAACAACGGCAAACCATTCCATGCCGGATCCTCTTGGATTTTCACGAATGATTTTTGGACTGGGTGTGGTTCCTGTCGTTACTATAAATACCAACCGTCCATTTAATAATTTAATTTCTGGAGGTGGGGTAACGGTAATAGAATTACTATCTACACTAAAGCTATTAACCTGATTTGTTCCTGTTACCTTACACATAATAGATTTCCCAATATCAGCAGATTGTGTTGTATATTCTGCATTCGTAGAATTTAATGTGATTGCAGTATTACCAACTATTCTATACCATGTATAACTGAATGTAAGAGGAGTAGAACCACGCCATGATTCGATTTTATTGGTGAGTGTAAGATTAGAACCTACGGTTGTATTACCGGATATTTGTGGGGAGAGGTTTCCAATATAACTAACCCTCTCGTACACATTTATAGACACAGAAGTTTTATCAGCTATGTCATAATAGTTGTAGGTACCTTTTGTTGTTATTGCTTTAATTTGAAATGTTCCTACACCTATTGTTTTAACTTTATTGTTTTCGACTATCTCGGCAACCGTTGGGTTGGTAGGTACAATTTCAAATTTATATACAACACCGTCACCAGGGGGGTTCCAACCATTAATCGTAACAAACGTTATCGGATTAAGAGTATATGTTTTATCAGTTTCAAGTACCGTACCCAAAATGTCCTGGAAAAGGTTTGTTTGAAAATTGATAATTGGATACCTAAGTCTGGTTTGCGGTAATACATTACTTTCGATAATTTTGGATTTATATCTGTCGCTTTCTGTAGTAATAGCCCTAATAAATGATGTTTTACCAGAATTTACTTTAAACGATAATTTTGATATTTCTTCAGTAACAGTTGCATCTTTTGTTCCATTATTAATTTGTCTGATATAACTATATGTAATCGGGAGAATTTCGGTTTTATTCGAAGGAGTTGTAATCGTTGGAGGATTAATAGGAATAGTATCGCCAATAAATAAAACACTTTCATTCACTGCATTCCACGGTGAGTTGTAGATGACCTCAGCTTTATCAACAGTTATTAGAACCGATTCTTGTGTATCACTTATAAATATGGGGGAATTCTGGTTTTCAACGGTAGTAGCTATAATTTGAAAAGAGCCGATTTTATTTAGTGTAATTTTATTAGTTGCTTCATCTATTACAGCAACAGCTGGGTCTGTACTTTTATGATTAATAGAAAGACCTCTTGAAGCAAGATTAGTAGTAGGATAGGTAAAGGTTGATGGGGAAATGGTATATGGTTGCCCATACGTAACTGTACTAACTTCTTTATTATTATTGTCCAAAATGGAAGGTTTTGTAATAGTAAGCTTGTTTTGAGCATTTGATTTAGTTGTATATGGCTCAATGACACCATAAAAATTAGCCGTGTCGGTAGCCTTGGTGTTGTCAACTGCATCCTTTCCGCCCGTATAAGCGATAATCTCAATTCGACCAATTTTATTTATTTGAATTTTTCTATTATCTGAATCTACAGTAGCATTATTATTGCCGCTTTTATATCTAATTACGAGTTCACTAGTGGAAACATTAGTAGGCACTGTATTTCCTGCATTGTCAATCCTATATGTTTTAATTTCTGCATCTTTAAACTCATATGGAGTATCAATACGTAACGCCTTATCATCAACACCTATAAACATATCGGACTTAAATTCTATAGTCGGTGTAGCTTTTTTAACTGTAACGCTAATGGGAATAGATTGTTTACTAAATGCACTTGTACCATTTGTTTCTGCTGTAATTGTAAAAGAACCGGCACCTATTATTTTAAGTTGTCCAGTGGATGTTATTTCGGCACATCCACTAATAGAATATGAAATATATAATGGTTCATATAACCAGTTTATATTCGCTTTTGGAGGGGTGGTAAAATCTGCTACTTTAAATGTATATGGGTCACCGTATGTAATGTTTTTAACAGATTCTGGAAATTTTATTACAGCGTTTATTTTATGAGATATTTGAACCACCGAGTCAAAAACAACTTCTTTATAATTATCACTTTCATCAATTTTGGCTTGTATATAAAAAGATCCTGCTCCGCGCATTCTAACTGTAAATACTTTAACACCATCTACGAGTTTAGCGTCAAGAGGCAACACCAATATCGGTGGTCCTAATACACTCCCATAATCTAATTTTGTATAAGATACTAACCCCGGTTCATTACCAAAAAGTTGTGTTAAATAATTATTTTTAATATCAGCTGCAGAACGCACGACATCCCAGATACGAACATCTGCAATAGAACCGCGGAATTGGCGATCGGTATTCGCTGGGGAAATTACTGCGGCATCATCACTTCCAATAACAAGTCTAAGTGTGCTATTATCATCAAGCGGTTTTGACGCACCTGTGCTGCTTGTTGCTTTCATACTACCGTCAATATACAAATTGATTACACCAGAATTAAATGTAACAGCGGCATGATGCCAGATTGTGTCTTTATATGTTTGTGTTGATGGTGATTGAACCGCACCACTTCCGTAAAACCCAACTTGTCCAATCGAGTTCATAAAAAACATAAATTGAGCATTAGTGCCACCTGTTAACCAACGAGATACAAAATTTGCGTATGGTTTCTGATTATTTGTATCTGTAGTCTTAAACCAACACTCTATGGTCATAGTTGTTCGGAATTGTGTAGAATACGTCCAAGTAGGAATACCCAAATTAACATAATCATAAACACCATTAAAATTTAAAGCATTACTATATATGAAACTAGCAATATTATTTGGGTCGGTAGATGCGTCAGTTGAGCTAATAGATGGTGGTTTTAATAAAGTAAACGAATCAACTCTAAACGGAGGAATTTCCGATAGAACAGTAGAATGGGAGGAGGTGGAAGGTGTTGGAAGGATTAAATTATAAGTATATCCTGGGTTTAAAGTAACATTACCAAACGGCTCCCATGATTGAAATGTAGGTGTACCTTTTATGATTGTAACTCGCATACTTATTGAAACAGTGTCATATACCGGTGTTACGTTTGTTGTAGCAGTAAGTGTAAAAATACCTACTTTTTTTATTGTAATCTGAGGAATTTGTGTTACTACAGTATTCACTGTAACACTCTTCATTGTTAAACTAGCAATACTTGAGTAGTCTGAAGGTATTGAATAACTAATATTAGGTATGTTTGCTTCCCAAGGTTCAGGCTTTCGAAATACAGCAGGCGCAGGGGTATAAATATTATTCATAACACCGTAGGTAAAAGTATCAAGAAAGACACCTGAAGAATCACGTTTGACACCGACACCAGGAAATACTATTATAGGAGTATTTAGATTACCACTGTATTCAGTCACGGAAACGGCATTATTACTACTATAAAAATTGGTTGTTCCTACGGTTGTTGCTCTTATACTAAACTCACCTTGACTATTCACTTGTATCCGTAAAGGATTTAATAATATTGTAACAACGCCTTTAGGTTCACATGTGTACAGAATTTTTAATTCCTCACTACGAATACCATTAGGTATCGTAACTGTTGCTGGGTTAAATGTATATGTTTTGCCCACGAATAATTTCATATCTTTAAAAAGATCGTTACTTTCAAATGCTATTGTGGGTGTAGCTTTAGTAACTGTAATATCAGGCGATGGAAGCGTAACGACATCAAATTTTTTAGGTATGTTAGGTATGGTTGTTTCAACGGTAGTAGCTATAATATTGAAAGAGCCGTCTTTGTATAGTGTAATTTTATTAGTTGTTGGATCTATTACAGCAACAGCTGAGTTTGTACTTTCATATTTAATAGAAAGACCTCTTGAACTAGGATTAGTAGGATGTGTAAAGGTTGCTAGTGGGACAGAATAACCGCTAATACTACCAAGTGTCATTTTACTAATAAATCCACCACTTGCATCAGGGA
>Ga0209500_10000563_pt1 | contig 31742 bp, 30 predicted proteins | sample S_140212_EF_Meta_FD_187323 | JGI IMG/M metagenome (GOLD analysis project Ga0209500, IMG submission 187323) | Freshwater microbial communities from Lake Simoncouche, Canada to study carbon cycling - S_140212_EF_MetaG (SPAdes) (version 2) | ecosystem: Environmental > Aquatic > Freshwater > Lake ...
GAACGCTTGGAGCGGGAATCAATGGGCCATCGCCGGCGGGGTCTCTTCACGCGAAAGCTGGTCCGGGCCCGGCAGCGGCATCGCGTGGCGCTCCGTCGCGAAAAACTCGCCGAACGTCGAGTGCACGAGATCGTTGTGCGATGGGGCGTCGACAATGAACAGGATTTCCTCGCGCTGGTCGACCGTCGCCCACTCATTGACGAAGCCCGTCGCGAGGCACAGGCTACCGAAACTGCGTGGCTGGATGCTCGCCGAAGCGTGCCCGATCTATCGGAACTGGACCGCTGGCTGAGTGAAATAAAAACCACATCACTCGAGCAGCGGCTGGCCGAAGCCCATCTCTCTACCGTCGAGGCAACCCAGGCGATTGAGAGAGCAAGAGATCACCGCCAGTCAGCGGCGGCGCGAGTCGATGCCGCCGCACGAGACCATTCGACGGAAGGAGTGCAGGTCGAGATCGCTGCCATCGAGCATGCGCTCGCAGGGCATTGCCATCGACGTCACCTTTTAGAAACGGCACGCACGCTGCTTGAGGAAACCAGGGCCAACGTTGCCCGCGACCACCAACCGGCTGTGCTGCGAGAAGCCTCGCGTTGGCTCGTGCGGCTCACCGAGGGACGCTACACGTCGATTACCACATCGATCCATGAAGCGCATCTAGAAGTCCACGATTCCAACAATCAGACGTGGAGCCCAGATCGCCTTAGCCGGGGCACCCGCGAGCAAGTCTTTCTGTCGCTGCGATTGGCGTTGGTGCGAGATCTGGAGCGGCATGGCGTGCATCTGCCTGTCGTCATCGATGACGCACTGGTGAACTTCGATGACACCAGAGCATTAGCCGCGGCTCGCGTGCTGGTGGAATTTGCGGCCGATCAGCCTCGCGAGCGACAAATGCTCGTGCTCACCTGCCATGCGCACGTCGCACAAATCTTCCGCGATGTTGGGGCCCACGTTCGATCACTGAGCGAGCCGGAATCGGGGGGCCTTTCTCGGCCTGCAATCACCGCTGCACGTGCGCCCGGGCAACCTGTCGAGCAACCTTCCAAGAAGATTGCCAAACAGCGAAAACCTGTCACATCGGTTGCACCGACTGCGACCGTAGAATCCACACCGCCCATGGCGAAGAGTTCGTGGGCCGCAGAAGACTATTTTTTCGGCCATGGGCCCCAGGCCAAGTCTGTGTCCCGTAAAACTCCTCGCCGGCCAAACGGGGAATGACCGGCGGCGCGATGGAGTCCGATGCACAAGCCCCCTGCCGTAGTCACGCCGAAAGAGAAGCCTGTCCAGCGTGAATATCTCGCAGATACCTCTGCCGCATCGTACCCAAGAGCATGCCTAGGTAGGCGTTGGCTCCGAGAGATAAAAAAAGTGCCACAAGGCTGCCAATGAGCCAACCCCACGGCCGCTCGGCGCCAATCGCCTTTGTCTCAATCTCAGTGACACGGGATGCCAAGCCCATGACGGGGGCAACACGAGGCCGCTTGGCCGCCTCGACCACAGATCGCTCCACCGCAGGCGGCCATGCATCGCCAACATAGATCTTCACCCGACGCACATCTCGAGCATCGGCGGGCACATCGCTGGTGAACGTGTAGGGTGATGCCTCGTGAATGAGATCGGGCTCGACCCGAACAAGGTAATCGCCACCCCCGCCCTCTGTTGGCACATAGGCTGCCTCAATACCCATGATCAAGAGGCCGGCCACCGTCAACGCCATCTGTAGCAGCATGGAACACTTCTCCAAAAAAAGATACGATCCTCAGGAGGATTTCACTCTCTCCGACGTAGTTTGTGCAACTCCTAATGCAGAATGAGGCTCCGGTGGCCCGCTCTGGCCTGCCATTGCAGCCCCGCCCGACATGGTTCCAAGCTCAGCCTGCAGCATCGTCAGAGCGGCTTGCAGGAAGGCCACAGCGATCGGACCGACAAAAATACCAATCGGCCCCAGCGCTCCAACCCCCCCAAGCACGCTCAAGAGTGCCAAGAGTGGGTGCAACTTTGACTGCCCATGAAGAACAATCGGCTTGATGATGTTGTCTACGGTTGACACCACGCACAGCCCCCACAATGCAAGACCAGTTGCTGCCCATGTGCTCTTCACAAAGAAGAGTAAATAGAGACTGGCGATGCCCCACACAGATGCCGCTCCAACGAATGGCACCAAGGCCCCAAAGAATGTGAGCAGCGTCAACAAAAACACCCCTTGCAATCCGGCTATATAGAAGCCGAAGCCCGCCAACACCGCCTGCACGATGGCCGCCAGTAACGTCGAACTCACCACCGCTCGGCTCACCTCCTCGAACTCATCAAGCAACTGCCACTGGTAGCGGACGTCCAGCGGAATCAGTCGCGTCACCGCAGCGAACATGCGTCGACCGTCGGCCAAAAAATAAAATAGGCTCACGGTCATCACAATCAGTCCGATGATCAGTTTCACAATCACGATGGGAGTGCCGGCAGCAATCGGTCCAATCCACTCCTCGGCCACTTTTCGTACTTCAGCGTTCACTGCTTCGGCGGTGAGATGGAGGCCCGTTGCATCGTTCACCGTCACGACAAGACCATCGAGCACATTGGGGTCTAGTTTGAGGCCGTTGGGACTTCGGAGAATGCCCACGGCATCACCACCGGCACGCGCCACGAGTAAAAAAAGAGGCACGAGCACAATCACGAGCACAAAGAGCGTGGTTAATCCTGCGGCCACCCACTCGGGAGACTGCAGTCGATCGCGCAACCAGCGATGCAGGGGACCGAAGATCACCACAAGCATCGCTGCCAAGAGCAGTGGCAGCAGGAAGCCCGACATCACACGCAGCGACAGCAGGCCAAAGACCGCCACCAATCCCAAAATCACACCGAGCGAAACCAATCGTGTCATGCGATCTTTCCCTACTCCTCGTGCGTTGTGTGCGTCGTTCATGGGATCCCCTAGCGGTAGCGTGCGTTACCGGAGGCACCTCTGGATCAATCCGGCCTCAAGTGTACGCGAAAGCGAGTGTCGCGCCACTGGCGGCGGCAATTCGGCAGCCACAATTGAGCCTCTACGATTCAATGGTGGCGATTCGCCTCGAGTGAGAGTATTCTGTGCCGTCCCTATCTGCGTTGATTTATTGCATATCCCGCTTCCTTGCCACACTCTATCGACCGCCCTGAAAACCTGTGCTGCATGAATGTTCCGGATGTCTCACTTGTCGTTCCTGTGCGCAATGAGTCAGGCAACATTGGGCCGCTGGTGGCAGAGATTGGGCGAGTCCTCGATGCGGCAGGGCTGGGCTGGGAGCTTTTTGTCGTGGACGACGGCTCCACCGATGACTCTTGGCAGGAGATCTCCCGAGCTGCCGACAACGACAACCGCGTGCAGGGAATCCGCCAACGGAAAGGCCTCGGGAAGTCGGCAGCGCTGACCGCAGGGTTCCAACTCTGCCGCGCCGCAAGGATTGTGATGCTCGACGGCGACGGCCAAGACGACCCCGCTGAAATCCCAAAAATGCTGGCAATGCTTGCCACCCCAGAGACCCTGGGCACTTCCACAAGCGAGCGTCTTACGGCTGCCAGCGGCAGGGATGGGGGTGCTGGGGTTGATCTTGTGAACGGATGGAAGACGCCGCGACTGGATCCGTGGCACAAAACGCTCCCCTCGCGGGTGTTTAACGTGCTGGTGGGCTGGCTGACGGGCCTGAGGCTTCACGACCACAACTGTGGGCTCAAAGCATTTTCGAGCAGGGTCGCTCGCGAGATCCTGCTCGAAACTGACATGCACCGCTTTCTTCCAGTGCTCGCCGCCGCAAAAGGCTTTCGCGTGACAGAGATGCCTGTGCACCATCGGCCTCGCACGCACGGCCATTCAAAATATGGAGTCGCAAGGTTTTTCACGAGTCTGCCTGACCTCGTGCGCGTAGCGATTCATGTTCGCGGCCGCGGGCAGCACGCGGTCACGGAGACTGTGTTTCCGCGGGCTACCAGAGCCCGTCACTCCAGAGCCCATCTGCGGTGGGGCGTTTACGGTATCGTCGCCACGCTCGCGATCGGTTCGCTCCTAGGCCGCATCGGCGGGGTGACTAGCGTCGATAAAATCGCGCTTGAAAATCGCCTCGTGTCTGATCGCATCGCACAGGCAGCCTCGAGTGACCTCACGACTGATGCCACGGTAATCCGCAAGAGTATTGAAAGGGAGAAGCGACTCCTACGACCATTTCTTTCCGGGAATGATCGCAGTCGCTGGCTGACAATCCGCGCGCTCGTTGAGCACCGTACGTTTGCCATCGATACCCTTGTGGTTGAGCCTGGCTGGGACACACTCGACGCCGTAGCCCACCCCGATTCCAGCGGTCGCCTGCGGCTGTATTCCAGCAAGCCACCACTCCTTTCGGTGCTCTGTGCTGGCCCATACTGGCTTCTTCACCGCGTCACCGGCTGGACGCTTGGAGACCATCCCTTTGAGATGGGCCGACTGCTGATGGTGCTCTATGGCTTGGTGCCACTGGCTATCACGATCCTCTTTACGTGCCGGCTCATCGACGCAATCGGCACGACCGACTGGGGGCGTATCTGGGCTGCGTCGCTCATCGCCTGCGGCACGATGCTCTCGACATTTGCTGTTGTACTCACGAACCACGTACCGGCCGCGTCGTGTACCGCAGCCAGCGCGTGGCTGCTCTATCGAATCCGTTGCGATGGCCTGCGAAGTTGGTGGGCCTTTGGATTGGCTGGGCTCTGTGCTGGATTGGCAGCAGCAGCCGAACTCCCTGCATTGGCATGGTGCGTAGCCGTGCTGGCTCTGCTGGCTACCAGCGATCTGCGACGCACCCTGCTGGCCTCTTGCCCGGCGGCGATGCTCGTTGCGGCCTCGGCCCTAGGCACTAACTGGCTGGCCCATGGCAGCCTGTTTCCTCCCTATGCCCATCGCGCTGTAGTGATCGTTCCTGCCGAAACTCCGACAGGAACTCCTGCGAGTCATTCGGCCAACTGGTACGACTACTCTTTGACACTCTCCAACGGCCGAGTCCTGACGAGCTACTGGCGAAACCCAAAAGGCATCGATCGGGGCGAGCCGTCCCTCGCAACCTATGCCTGGCACACACTGGCCGGCCATCATGGAATCGTCTCGCTCACGCCAGCTTGGCTGCTCGTGATTCCGGGCCTTTGTCTACTCGCTTCCATGCGCCGCCGGCACGCAAGGGCTGGTGAGCGTGAGATCGCAATGGCGATTGCAATCGTGTCGGCTGTTGTGATTCTCTTTTATCTTTCGAGACCACAACTGGACAGAAACTACGGCGGAATGACGAGCGGTTTTCGCTGGGTTTTTTGGCTGGCTCCGCTCTGGGCAGCTGCGGCCGTGCCAGCCGCCGACCGTCTGTCTGCCAGCCGCATCGGCCGTGGGGTGGCACTTGTACTCCTCTGCCTTTCGGTTGTATCGGTGGCCTATCCGACATGGAATCCATGGACGCAACCGTGGATAGAACGATGGCTCATTCATGCTGGATGGCTCGCAACTCCGTAGGCCCCACCCGTACCCCCAGCGCACCAACGCCCTCTGGCCAGAAATCGGGCAGTGGAGATGCCACGGTCATCGTTTCATCGGTGTCGGGATCCGCAAACTGGATGCTCAATGCATGCAGAGCTATTGGCTGCTGTCGCTGCTCGTCAACAGACCCGCAGCCGTCTCCGGTACTGTAGAGACAATCACCTGCAACAGGCATCCCACGGGAGGCCGCCTGCACTCGCAGTTGGTGCATGCGGCCCGTCAGCGGCGAGAGTTCAACGAGCCACTGATCGCAAAGCGACTGCCCGTGCAGCCGGCCGAACAACTGGTTGCCAGACAGCTTGGCACGCAATGTCGCATGCGTTACAGCCTCACGGGCCGTTGGACCGCCCCCGTGTACAACGCGAGCACGGGCCTCATCGGGCACCTTTTCGATCAGATCACGCCACACCACGCCCTGCTCGTTGCCACGCTCAAGAGCATCGGCCGACTCTTTATCAGTTCCTGTGCACGCCAAGATCGCGAGGTATGTCTTGGTAATCTGCCGTCGCTCAAACTGACGCGAAAGCTTTCTCGCTGCGCGCGGCGTTGTAGCCATGAGTAACACTCCCGACACAGCTCGATCCAGCCGGTGCGGAATGCCGACGTAGCCTCCGGCAGACCCCATGGCACCGCCAGTATCACAATCATGCCGCCGGCGTAGCCAAGCCTCTGCTGAGTCAATTCCAGCCGGCGCCTGTGTAGGAAGGCCTGCGGGCTTGAAGACTGCGATCACACCCGACGATTCAAAAAGCAAGAACGGCTCCAACGGCCCATAAACCTTAGCCACAGTCAATCCTTTTCTTTCTGCACAACTTCCCAGCGATAGCCCGCTTGGTATCACCGGCTCACAACGCGGCAGGTGACTATTTTTTTGCCCACATCTTCCAAAACAATTTATTTTGTATGGAACGATCACTTCTCCGCTAGGGAAATGGAGTCAAACACAGTGGCCTCTGGCAACTGCTTGCCAGAGGGAAGGATCTATTCTCATGCCTCATGGCCACTCCAGTTCGGATCCTGATCATGGAAAGCATGGACGAGCATGAGATCGCTCGCAAAGGCCTCGCCAGCCTTTGCAAAGATACCGAGATCGCCATCGTCGCAGATGCGGCATACGGCGAGAAGGCCCTCACCATCACCCGGAAGCAAGCAGTCCGACGTGATCCTGCTCGATATTTGCTCGGACGGCATCGATTGGATCACGCGACTTGTGTCGGCCGAAACCTTCACGCGGGTTGTCATATTCTCAGTGTTTACCACTCCAATATTTATCGAATCGGGCTATCTCAGCCAGTGATCACGACGGAATTCCGAAATCAGCGCCCTAACCAAATCTGCTGGACGCAGTGAGAGCCGCAGCATGGGGCAATCCGTCACGGCCTCGCCTACTCGTGCGTGGATAACGTCATAGTTCGTCGCCCTACGCCCGCAGGGCCGCCAATAGATCGTCGAGTGACAGACTCATTATGGCAGAGGCTCGATCGCTGACAGCGTACGGCAAAATCAACTCCCGACCGTGGAGCATCGAGCCGCAACTATAAACGACGTTGGGCACATAGCCCTCACGCTCAACACCTTCGGGCGCCAATAGCGGCTCGCGCAGACGGCCGATCACCCGCGTGGGATCTTCCAAATCCAGCAAGGCAGCCCCGATGCAATATTTACGCATCGGTCCAACTCCGTGGGTAATCACGAGCCAACCGGCTTCCGTTTCAATCGGCGACCCGCAGTTGCCTATCTTCACGCACTCCCACATTTCGGCGGGGCGGAGAATCACCTGAGGATCACTCCAGTGGTGCGGGCTGTCGGAGAACATCAAAAGCAGATTCTCATCGTCCTGCCGCGAGAGCATCGCGTAGCGCCCGCCAATACGGCGAGGAAAAAGAGCCATGCCTTTGTTTTGCACCGCGCTGCCATTGAGCGTGAGGATGCGAAAGTGCAGGAAGTCCTCCGTTTCAATAAACTGCGGTAGAATGGCGCGGCCGTTGTAGGCGGTGTATGTCGCGTAATACATCACCGATCCATCGTCGTCGGTAAAGCGAACAAAGCGGGCATCTTCAATGCCGTTGGCCTCGTTGGGCGAGACCGGAAAAATAATCCGTTCGCTCATGGTGAGCTTATCGGAAAATCGCAATTCGTAGTTCGAGTCTGCCAGCCACTGAATACATTCCAGCGTGCGAACGAGATCCCCCGTGGTTGGCTGGGTTTGTCGCCGGACAGAACTCACGCTTTGATTGAGCTCGCTGCGAGTGAAGTTTTCTGCCAGCGGTGTCATCACGGCAGCGGCGTGGGTATCGCCAAAACCCATTTCGTGCAGCTTGATGATAAATCGCTTTTTTCTGTAGCGTGGATTAGGAACGATCTCTGGCACGGTCACGAAACGAGAAATCGGATCTAGGACAATCCCGCCATCTGCCGCAATGCATCCCGAACGAAATTCGATCGAGCTGATATGCCCTTCCCCGGTCGCGCGTAGGCTCATGATGAATCGCAAACCGCCCGTGGACACGCCGCTTTGGTCTGGGTGAGGCACAATCGATGGATTAAAGAGAGCCGCAGACTCGAGCGCATATTCACCGGAAAACAGCGCGCCGATGAGCAACTGCCGTTCGTGCGAGAGCGGCCGCTGCGTAAAGACATGCTGCCGCACTTTGAGATAATGAGCAGTCAGAAGCGATTCGACATCAAAGTGCCGGGCATCAAACTCTTGGCGTACTGCACTCAACTCGCGCGATACTTCATCTTCCGTAAGGGCCAACGCACGGCCAATGATCGTGGTCATGCGATGGATATCCGACGGGATGAACGGACGAATAATGACACGCGCGCTTTCTGGCAGCAGTGTCACCTCATGGCGGCGAAGGCGAATAGGAGTCATAGAGTTGTGAGTGGTGGGGGTGTAGTGAGATGTTCGACGCAATTCATTTCGGCAAGGGCGAGGTGGAATGCCAAGGTCGATTCGGCCCCTTGATTTTCGTTGACACGGTCGCGGTGCAGGCCATCGCTGCAGCCGCCTGTGCTAAAATCGTAGAGCGGCAGCCCTAGGTCGTTGCGACCTAAAAACCACTCGAAGGCCCGTTTGGCTTCGCGTGACCACTCCGTATCGTGCGTGGCAAGAAAGGCTTCGTGACAGGCAGACACCATCGCCTGCGCCTCGAGCGGTTGCTGATCGAAGTCTGCTCGAGCCCCATCCCGTTGGTAAAAACCGTTGCTGCCGATCGGGCGAAAACAGCCGGACTGCGTTTTTTGAATCGACACCAGCCACCGCAAAGACTTGAGTCCAATCTGAAGCGATTCGCTGTGCGGCATCCACATCCCGCTGACAATTAATGCCTGACAGAGCCTAGCGTTGTCGTATGTCACGCTGGCTTCGAACCACGGCCAGTTTTCCGTGGCGCACTCCTTCCACAATCCGATGAGCTTGGTCACCAACCCCTCTCGCATTGCGAGGGCAGCTGGATCGCCGGGGGCATGCCGCAAATACTCGTGGATTCCCAGCAGCGTTGCGCTCCAGGCTCGCGGCGAAGAAAAACTGGCAACTTTTGCTAAGCCACGCTCGAAGAGTTGCGCCGAGAGCCTGCGGTGGCCGCTGTTTCTGGCACGAGCCGCTCCAATTCCCGTGGCCCACATCGCCCTAGCGTGGCTGTCTTCGCTGCCGGTATCCTCCAGCCACTGCCGCCCGTGGCTCATGAAGTTTCGAAAACGCCCGCTGGGTATATCGAGCGCTGACGCTAAAAAAGCTAGGTATGTCGTCGCAGGCCCGCCCAAGGTCTCGGCCAGTGGTTGGCCGCCCAGTTCATCGAGCAGGCAGCAGAGAATCAAGGCCCGGGCGTTGTCGTCGGTGCAATAGCCTTCGCGAAAATCCGGGACGTTAAAGATGGCGTGCTGAAAGATGCCGGTGCCATCACTCATACGCAGGACATGATCCAGCCGCAGAGGCGGCAGGTCGTAGGGGCGATTACCCAAAGTCCAACCGGCAAAAGCCGCCCTAGGCGTGGCTTTTCGATCGGCGCGGGCATGCTGAAACGAGTCCAGATACCGCTTTCCGACAGCAGGCCAAATCATCTGCCGGCCGATTTGATAGGCCTCGCGACGGATTTTTTCAAGCCTTGCTGGATCGTCTAGAAGATCGCACACGCCTGCCGCGATGGCATCGGGACTACGAAACGGCACGAGTACCCCGCGGCCGTCGGCCAATAACTCCTGCGCATGCCAGTACGGAGTGGAAACCACCGCCTTGCCAGCGCCGAAAACATACGCCAGCGTGCCAGAAGTTACCTGTGCCTCGTTGAGATAGGGAGTCAGGTAGATATCCGTTGTGCCGATGAATTCCTTCAGATCTTCTAGCGACACAAAGCGGTTGTAAAAAATCACATGATCCTTCACGCCGCGATCTTCAGTGAGCCGTTCGAGGCTCAGGCGATACCGCTCTCCCTCATGCGCAATGAGGTGCGGATGCGTGGCGCCGAGCACTAGATAAACCACGTTGGGGTGCCGTCGAATAATCTCCGGCAGCGCCTCAATCACATGCTCAATGCCCTTGCCTGGACCAATGAGTCCAAACGTGAGCAGCACCTGTCGATCGGCCAACCCAAACTGCGACTTGTAGAACTCCGAACCGATAAACGCCATGTCTGGAATGCCATGTGGGATGACGTCAATCTTTGACGCAGGCACCCCGTACGTTTCCCGGAGAATCTCGGCCCCTCTTTCGGCCATCGATACGAGTCGATCGCTGCGGGCCACCAGTTCGTCCATCACGTGTCGCTGTGCCGTATTTGGCTCACGCAAGATGGAGTGCAACGTTGTCACCACAGGCATCCGCACTTCCTTCAGCAGCGCCAATACATAACTGCCTGCCGCGCCACCATAGATGCCAAACTCATGCTGCACACAAAGCACATCGGCATTATTGAAATTCAGGAAATCTGCCGCTCTTCGGTACGAATCGAGGTCCTTTTCGAGCATTTCGAATCGCACGCGAGAAGAGTAGTCGTAGCCTTTCTCGCAATCGTTAACAGCGCCAACAAAACAATCCGCGGCAGGCGCAGCCAAGGCAACGGCCTCGCACAGATCGTGCGTGAACGTCGCGATCCCACACAGGCGAGGCAAGTAATCGCCAAGAAAGGCGATGCGCTGCGGTGGCGAGGAACGTATCAAACGAATCGTCTCAGGTGTCGTCTCAGGTGCTGCAGCCCTTCCGAGGCGATGCCGTGTCTCATTTTGGACCGCTGACCGGCGGTTTCGCAACTGCGCACCCTGCAATCGCCGAAAACCCTCGCTCTACCGATAGCAGTCTATCCCGCGAAAGGCTCGCGGGGGCACCACGGCGAATGAGTTGAACTGCTCGTTTGTGTAAGAGCGATCCTAAAAAAGCTCGTTCAGGTCTGCTCTCACAGGGGTCAACGCGATCCCAGACGGTTTACTGGTGAGGTTCCAGTGGCAGCGTATAGCTCAACGCACCGACCGCATGAGTTATGGCCTGATACTGTTCGTGGCACATCGTGCACTTCTCCATTACCATTGGAATTGGCGTTGCCGCCCTCAGGTATCGCTTGCCGTCGCGGGTTTCGACCTGATCGTAGCCCACCTTGTTGGCCCGGATCGCTTGGATTGCCTGCCGTTCAAAATCGTCCCGAGGAAGGTTTTCTTCGTTGATCGGCGTGCCCGTTGCATCAAGGAGACGCACCTGATGCCAGCCATTTTTTTCGACCGCCTGAAAAAGCACCTTAAAGGCCTCTCCTGCCGCTAAGTCTGACTCGTCTTGCACGTAGTGCTTTGTAATCAGAACGATTGCTGTCTTGTAGATATCATCCAAGAGCCGCACCTCGCGACGCGCCCGCACCACGGTGGGGTCAGTCGGGGAGACTATTTCCACAGTTCCTTCTGGGGCGCACACGCCCAACACGGTCCCAAACCAAACACAAAGAAACACCCCAAACCATTGCTGCATCTTCATCGATTCTTCCTCCACATGGGCATTTCACGGCCAGCAACCGGCAACGCCAGGCCGCAGGCGATAACTGGAGTTCTTTATCCAGTTATCGCTTGACGCCCATACTACAGGGCCTAGAGTGGATGTCAAGGTCCACTTTTGTTTTCCGCTGCCCGCTTTTCATTCCCTATGCTTTCGCAAACTGTCGAATACGCCCTGCGGGCAGTCGTTTTTTTGGCGGCCGATCCGATGACTGCGCACACCAACGCGAAGATTGCTAGGGGCACCAAAGTGCCGGGGCCATATCTTTCCAAGGTTCTCCAGTCGCTGCACCGCGGTGGTGTTGTGGTGGGCCAGCGAGGACTGCACGGCGGCTTTCGTCTTGCGAAATCTCCCGAGCAGCTCACGATTTTGGAAGTGGTAAACGCCGTCGAGCCACTCTGCCGAATCCATGTCTGCCCGCTGGGACTCAAGTCGCATGGCTCGCAACTCTGCCCTTTGCACAAGCGGATCGACGACTCGCTGGCAGCGATGGAAGAAGCGTTTCGCAAGTCAACGCTGGCAGAGCTGCTCGCCGAACCTACAACGAGCGTTCCTCTGTGCGAGTTTCCATTTATTGCATCGACAGGAACGCCGGGGCACGCCCCTAGCAAGAGCAAGCATCGCGAGAACACCACGCAGGTCCGACGCGACAAGGGCAAAAAATCTGTCGGCAAATAGATGCTGATTCCGAGTTCTTACGTCTGAACTCTGGAGATGGCGAGCACACAGTCGGCACGCTTGAACGTGTTTCTTATGTCAGCCTCGTCCACAGCGAACTGCGTGCCACACGGAAGCCCAAGTCGCAGCCAAAGTCTGACGGACTGATGAGGCTGCGGGCCGCCGATCGACAGCCGATCGAATAGAATCTCCAACAGCCACCGCGAGCCACGGAGTACGAGTCGTTGCCGTGGTCAGTTGAATCTTCACCCACCGCCAGCGTGTGATACGAATCTGAGCACCACTGCAACACGCTCCCGTGCATGTCGTGCAAGCCCCACGGGTTCGGCTTCTTTAGACCAACTTTGTGTGGATATTTCTCGCCAAGTGTGTTGCCTGCAAACCATCCATACTGCCCCAACTTCGACTCGTTCTCACCGAAGGAAAACGCCGTTTCTGTTCCTGCCCGACACGAATACTCCCACTCGGCTTCCGTGGGAATTCAATACTCTTCGTCAGCCTTGAGTTTCCCGTTCTTCCAATCCAATAACATGAGTTTCTGGCAGAACTCTGTCGCATCAATCATGCTCACATACGATGTCGGATAGTCCCTGCCAGACTCAACGCTTTCTCGTCCCTTCCATGGCTCCGTTCCCATCACTTGCCTCCACTGGCCCTGAGTCACCTGAGTTATACCGAGTTGGAAATGACGGACTGGCAGAACGCTCGCCACCCAATCTCGATCGTTCATCATGAACTACATGAACTACTCTGCGAAAGGGATCTCGACGAATTCAATACCGTATGCGACAAACATGCACAACTCCCAGGACGGAAGGATTCATTTTTAACCAGTAGGAAAAATGTTTCCATTGGTGGGGAACTACCGTCCATGATAGGGGTATTATGGGTGCGTCATATGTGTCGACGGATGACGTGAATCCATTCTGAGACGCGACACAGTGCGTCCCTTGCCGAATCGAATAAAAGCCCGGGTGAGGCCGACGTGGGATTGGAGGACATCACGCGGCACGGTGCGATCTACCGCCACGCTCCATCATGGCTGGCGAGATTCACACGAAAACGGGTCCGATTCTCGAAAAACACAGCCCAAATGGGCCTACAAACTTCATCAATCGAACCGAGTGCCCCGTCCTGGACTCGAACCAGGAACCCTCTGATTAAGAGTCAGATGCTCTGACCAATTGAGCTAACGGGGCGGCTGCAACTTTTTACCCGTGAACACACCATTCGGCAAGGGGGGCAACGCCGGCGACGTGCGTTCCTCGCTCCTTCAAAGTGCGAGAAACTCAGAAGTTGAGCGTTTTGAAGCCAACCGCTACAGTTTCAATCCATCAACGAGGATCTAGCACACAGCGGAGGTTTTGCACATGGGCCGGTTCAGTGGACTCAAGGGACTCATCTTAGGCGTGGCCAACGACCACTCGATTGCATGGGCCATTGCAAAGGAAATCCTGGCCGAGGGTGGGGAAATCGGTTTTTCCCACCTGCCCGACCGGCCCGATGACGAACGACAACGCAACCGTCGCCGCGTGGCGCAGCTTACAGATTCCGCCCCGAACGCAAAGTTTCTCGTGCCGATGGATGCCGGCAACGACGAGCAGATTGCCGCTGTCATGCAGCGGGCTCAACAGGAATTCGGCTCTATTGATTTCCTTGTGCACTCGATCGCCTACGCGCCCCTGGATGACCTCAAGGGTGAGACCACCGACTGCAGTCGGGAGGGCTTTCGGATTGCAATGGAAACCAGTGCCTATAGCCTCCTAGCTGTAGGCCGCCTTTCCAGAAAAATCCTTTCCAAAGATGCATCTATCCTCACGCTCACCTACTTCGGCGGTGAAAAAGTCGTGCCCGGCTACAACATCATGGGCGTGTGTAAGGCGACACTTGATGCGTGCGTAAAATATATGGCATACGATCTCGGCCCCGCCGGCGTCCGCGTGAATGCGGTGAGCGCTGGTCCACTCCGCACGCTCGCTGGCCGCGGTGCCGGTGTCGATGAAATGCTTGGACTCTACCAGCACATGTCGCCTATGGGCCGAAACATTACCCACGAAGAAGTCGGCAAGGCCGGCGCGTGGCTGCTCTCGCGAGAATCTCTTGGCATCACCGGCGAGATCCTCCACGTGGATGCTGGCTACAATATCATGGGCTCGCCCGGCCGGTTGCTAAATCTGGTCCCAAAAACGGAGTAGCCTACGGCAACCGTCTTGCGCGTTGTTCTACGGCGGGTCGTAACCACCGGGATGCCAAGGATGGCACCGGCCTATCCGAGCCAATCCGTGAACGGTTCCACGCACGGCACCATACTTTTCTACCGACTCGCGAAAGTATGTGCTGCACGTTGGCTGAAATCGACAGTGGCGCCCAAGCAGTGGGCTAAGCGTGAGCTTGTAGAGTACGACCACTCCCACCAGAACGGCCGACGCGGCAGAACCGCACGCGCGAACTGTTCTTTGTCGCATCCATTCGAGCCAGCCCATGCTCATCGCGTCGTCCTCACCTGCGTCGCTTCGTCGGCAGCTGTTTCGCACTCGAGATCGTCGCTCCTGCGGCCGCTGCATAGCCCGGTCGGCCCACGACGCGTGCAGCTAATGCGAGAATCGCCTCTTCCACATGCGTTGCACCTTTGTGCCCGGATGGCACCGGTGATGGCACGTTTTTTTTACGCGAGCCTGCCGGCTGTGAGACGCTGCCGGAACGCACCACAATCACAAAATCATTGCCCACGGGCAGACGCTCCTGCACGCGGCGAAAAGCCTCTCGCAGTCGCCGTTTCCAGCGATTGCGTACCACGGCATTGCCAATGCGCCGCGACACAGACATGCCTAGCCGTACAAGCGGTCTGCCGTCTAAAGCCTGGCTCGCATCGGCCGTGGGGCATACATATAATACCAATCTGCCGCTGGCGGCACTCCTACGAAATTCAAACACACGCGCAAAATCGGTAGGGCTGTGCAAACGCGCGTTCGTCGGAAATGTTTCGTTGGCACCCATCACCACAGCAACTGCGCCCGGGGGTTGGCTGTGCCCGCAGCCGTTTTGGCTGCGTCTAATAGCTGCTGGATCGCTTCGGGGTTAGTCGCCTCGGGAAGCACGATCTGCACCTCGGCAATCAAATCACCCCGTGCGCCGTTGGCGTGGCGCACGCCCATACCGGCAGCCCGGAGCTTTCGGCCGCTGGATGTGGTAGGTGGAATCCGCAACGCGATCGTACCCCACGGCGTCGGCACATCCACTTTTCCTCCCGCAATCGCTTCGGCCACGCTGATGGGTAGCGTGAGTTCGAGCGTGTCGCCCGTGCGACGAAACACAGGATGCGATTCCACACCCACTTCAAAAAGCAGATCGCCCGCGGACGCACCGCCAGAGCCTGGAAGCCCCTGCCCTCGCAAACGCATTCGGCCGCCATCGGGCAAGCCCTGTGGAATCGTCACGCTGATCGTTTCGGCCTTGCCGCTGCGGTCGATGCGAACATCTGTCTTGCCACCGTCGATCGCCAGCCGAAATGGAATCTGAATCCGCGAAGTGATGTCTTGGCCGGGCACCGCAGCGGCGCGGCGCTTGCCGCGAGCCTTCGTCGCTCCGCCTCCGAAGAGATCCCCAAATCCGCCGCCGCCGCCAAACAGACTTTCCAAATCAATCTCGCTGCCGGAAAAGCCGCCGCCTGGGAATGGTCCGCCTCGCCTAGGATCAAAACCGCCGGCCGCCCCCCCCGCTGCGACGCCCTCAAACGAACTGCCGTAGCGGTCGTACATTTCCCGCTTGCTCTGATCGTTAAGCACATCAAAGGCCGTCTGAACCTGCTTAAATTTTTCCTGCGCGGATGCGTCATCGGGATGGAGATCTGGGTGGTACTTCCGAGCCAGTTCTCGGTACGCCTTACGGATGTCCTCTGCCGACGCCGTGCGCGGCACACTGAGCGTCTCGTAGTAGTCTTCCGCCATTTGGTTGCTCGTTAGTCAGGTAATCCATTGAGGATTCTACTGTCTCCGCCCCCCTCGCCAATCCCTTCGCTTGCCTCGGGCTTCGGCGTGGCAACCCGCTCTGCCAGGAAATACACTTGGGCTCGCAGCGGGGCTTCTCCAGGCCCGGGATGCTGGAGATGAAACTTTCCCTCCGAGTCCATCACACGCGCCCGCGTGTTGTCGGCCAGATACACCGGAATGATCTCTCGCAAAACGCGGGCGACCAGATCGGGCGACTGGATTGGCACCATCAATTCCACTCGCCGAAAGAAGTTGCGTGGCATCCAGTCGGCGCTGGATATAAACACCTTTGCTTCGTCATCGACCCCAAAAACATAGATCCGGCTGTGCTCTAAAAACCGGTCCACAATGCTCCGCACGCGGATTGTTTCGCTGAGGCCGGGCACGCCGGGTCGCAACGTGCAAATGCCGCGAGCAATAATGTCGATCGGCACCCCTGCCTGGCTAGCCCGATACAGGGCTTCAATCACCTTGTAGTCGACCAGTGCATTGAGCTTCGCGAAGATCCGCGATGGCTTGCCCGCGCGTGCCTTGGCCGTTTGTTCGTCGATCAATTCAAGCGTCCGGCGATGAAGATCATTGGGAGCCACGATCAGCTTCCGCCAAGCGTGCCCCTGCGAGTAGCCCGTCAGCAGATTGAACACAGCTGAAGCATCTTCGGCGACCTGCTCGTCGGCTGTGAATAGGCCCACGTCGGTATAAAGCAGGGCCGTTGTGGGATTGTAATTGCCCGTGCCTAGGTGCACGTACCTCCGCAGGCCTTGCCCCTCATTTCGCACCACCATCGATACCTTGCAGTGAGTCTTAAGATCCAAGAACCCAAACACTACATGCACGCCTGCCCGCTCCAGCTGCCGGGCCCAACTCACGTTGTTGGCTTCGTCGAATCGAGCCTTCAGCTCCACGAGAGCCGTCACATGCTTGCCCGCTTCAGCTGCGGTGATCAGCGCGCGTGAAATCGGCGAATCGCCGCTGGTGCGATAGAGCGTCTGCTTAATAGCTAGCACGCGAGGGTCGACGGCCGCCCGAGCCACAAAGTCGACGACGGGGTCAAACGATTCGTAGGGATGGTGGAGCAAAATATCGTGATCTGCAATGGCAGCAAAAATATCGTCGCCTCTGTGCCGCAACCCGCGTGGCATGCGAGGCGTCGATGGCTTGTCGTGCAGATGCTCGTAGCCGGAAAGCTTGTGAAACTCCCACAGCGCCGTGAGGTCCAGCGGGCCATCAATCCGGTAGACCTCGCTGTAGCTGTATTCGGTCGAGCCGTCATCGCAGTGCAAATCCTCCTCGTCGATGATGGTTCGAGCCAGCGATTCGTCGGCCACCCGGGACGACACCTCGATCCGCACGGCCTGTCCTCGCTGCCGCGTCTTGAGGCGTTCCTCGATCAGCTTAAGCATGTCATCCGACTCCTGCTCCAGCAGTTCTAAATCGCTGTCTCGCGTGATCCGGAACGTAGTCCACGATTTCACGGAAAATCCACCAAACAGTTCCGGCAACCGCGCTGCGATGACATCTTCAAGCAGCACAAATCGCTGTTGCCCGGGCGTACTGCAACCAACATTCACAAAGCGGGGCAGCACCTGCGGCACCTGCACCACCGCAAAGAGCCGCTTTGGTCCCAACCCTTGTGACTGCTCCAGTTGCACCCCCAGATACAAACCTCGGTTGTGGTAGCGAGGGGATGGATGGGCTGGATCAACCGCCATTGGCGTGAGGATCGGCAACGCACGCTCGCAAAAAAACTTGTCAATCTGCGATAACTGCTGAGCATCCAAATCAACATACCGGAGCAACTCAAAACCCTCCGCTACCATCGCCGGTGCAATGCTCTCTCGCAGGCATCGATACTGTCTAGCCACAAGCTCCTGAGTTCTGGCCGCAATCCGCTGCAACTGCCCAAGGGGCCGAATGCCGTCCGGCGCGTAGTCTTGCGGGGCGCTCTCGCCAAATGCCTGCTCTCGAATCCCCGACACTCGCACCATAAAAAATTCGTCCAAATTCGAACTGAAGATTGCCAAAAACTTGAGCCGCTCCATCAGCGGATTCTCTGGGTTCTCAGCCTCTTCTAGCACCCGTAGATTGAATTCAAGCCAGCTCAACTCGCGGTTCAAAAAGCAGTCGGCACCCAGCGTGCTTTCCTTGCTCTCTTCGGGAACGATCTCTTCGATAGTTGCCATACTGTCTTGCCTTGATTCAATTGGGGTACTGACGAGACTTCATCTAGCACATCGGTTGCTCTCCAACAAAGTGTACCTTTGCCACGTTGCCACCATAGCCCTCGACTCTTCACAACGAGATCTAAACATTTCTACTCGTGACTCCGACCGCCCGACGCCTCTGTGCTTTGACGCTGTCCATGGAATGGCCCTCGATGGGACGGATGACTACCCGCCATGGGGCCGGGGATGGTGTACGGCTCTGGCGTGCAGCCTCGAGGCATCGGCCCCAAAACCCGGCAACGTGTATCCGGGCGCCAACTTCGATGATCTCTCCTACGACGAACTTATTCGAGCCAGTGCGGCGATCGCGCCTGTCATGCAGCGGGCAGCCGGCCAGCCTCTGGGACGCACCATTCTAGACGCCGTGACGGCCTCGCGACGCGTCACACGTTCCAATGCAAACCTTGGCATCGTGCTGGCTATCGCGCCGATTGCAGCTGTGTCTGACGACGCAATCGCAGCGACTCCATTTCGCCCGGAATCAATTGCTGCGGTGCTTGCAACCTTGAGTCCTGCAGACGCAACCTCTGTGTGGCGGGCAATCGCTCTGGCCCAGCCAGGTGGCATGGGCGGCCGCGACACGTGGGATGTGGCCGGTCCGGCCCCGGATCATTTACTGGCTGCGATGCATGCCGCTGCCACGTACGATCAGATCGCCCACCTCTGGGCGCACGGCTACCAAACGCTGTGCAACGGACTGGTACGCGATCTCTTGGAGGAACTGCACGCAGGGCACACCCTCGGCGATGCGATCGTGCGATCGCACCTGCGACAGTTGGCCCGCGAGCCCGACTCGTTGATCGCCCGAAAGCATGGCCTCGAATGTGCCGCCGATGTTTCGGCCCGCGCCGCTTGTGTACTGGCACAGACCGACAACTGGCGGGAGGCTACGGCCGATTTTGATCGCCACCTGCGATGGCCAGTTCGCCTCAATCCGGGCACGACGGCCGACCTTCTTGCCGCTGGGCTCTACATCCTGCTGATCGATGGCCGCCTCCGCAGATTGCTAGGCGCCACGCCCTCGCTACGATCGAGAGTTTCTTTCCCCTCGGCATAGCCTTTGGGCAGCCAGCGGGTACACTCGATATTGCAGAACTGGATCCCACGCATCCGCAGCCACAATCTATGCACGAACGCTCTGGCGAACGCTACACAGTCAAACTCCGCAAAGCTGTTCACGTCTTTTCTGCAGGCCACTTTATCACGCTGGCCAACGACCTCTGCGAAGCTCTCCACGGCCACAATTGGACCGTTGCCGCCGCGATCACTGGGCCGCCGAATCCGCACGGGATGGTGATTGACTTTATCCAGTTCCGCGACCTGCTCTCTGGCATAATCGCAAGGCTTGATCACCACATGCTGCTTCCTACGCAGAATTCCTTGCTCCACGTTGCTACAGAACAATTGGCCTCGGGCCGGGCCGAGGTGACCGTGCGATTCAAAGACCGCCGATGGGTTTTTCCAGCAGAGGAGTGCGTGCTTTTGCCCATCGCAAACACTACTGCCGAATGGCTGGCCCGCTGGATTGGTCGCGAACTCATCGGCACGCTAGCCGCCGCTGGCACACATGTCTCGAGCGGATTGGCAGTCGAGGTAGACGAGTGCCTCGGACAGTCGGCAGTATGGGAACTCATACCGCACATCCAGCCCGAATGAACACGATTCATGCATCCCCGACAACGATCTTGCCTGCGGCTTCGATGGCCAGCGAGAGCACGCGAGTGTTCACCCGAATGCGCATGAGCCCCGCACCATCTGGATTCCGCTCCACCTGCCCGACGGTTCCCAAGGCAAGGCCGGATTCGGTGAGATAGCGGAGGAATCCGGCCGACTGATCGAGGACTCGCGTCAGTTTGAATATCGACCCTGCTGCACACTCCGCCATCGACCGCGACGGCTTTTCGTCGGGCGCGTGCAAGGATTCCCCATCAACGCGTGGAATCGGGTCACCGTGCGGATCAACGTCTGGATGCCCTAGGAAACCATCGATGCGATCCACCAACAGATCGCTCACAGCATGTTCCATGTGCTCAGCCTCATCGTGCACCTCATCCCAGCTCATGTCGAGAGTGCGCAGCAGAAAAAGTTCAATGAGTCGGTGGCGCCTCAGAATGCGCAGCGCCAACATCTTGCCCGCGCGTGTCAGTGCCACGCCCTCATAGAGGCGGTGCGTAGCCAGCCTTGCTGCATCGAGTGTTTTAAGCATGCTGGTCACCGTGCCCGGCGACACGTTGAGGGCCGTCGCAATCTGCCCGGTGCTGGCGGGCTGCCCCTCCTGCGATGCGGTGAGTTGATAGATCGTTTTGACGTAGTTTTCGACTGTCAGACTGGGCACGGGGAAAACCTTTCGGAATCGGAATGTGGTGCGGCGTATGGATCGACGGAAAATCAGTCGCAAAGCTGGAGGGATTGCCGCGGGTGGCTCCTTGGAGCATTATGCCGTGCGTCCCTCGTTCGCGCCTCCTTACTCATACCGTTTTTTTGCCTCTTCTTTTTTCTCTTGTCTTGCGAGCGATCTGCATGGTACTCAACTCGCGGGCTTATGAGATTGCCGAGCGGATGATTCAACGTGCCGCCGCACTCCATGCGTCGGTGCACATTACTGCAGGCGTGCGTGTGGTGGATTGCGGTGTGCGGTCTCCTGGCGGTCTGGCGGCTGGCGTGGAGATGGCCCTTGCGGCGATGGCTGGGCGAGGGAGAGTCTGGATCGAACCCGCCGATGCGCCGCATGAGCAATGGGCTAGCATCTGGCCGAAATGCGATTGGCCGGTGGTCGCGGTGGAGAGCGATCAACCGCTGGCAGCCTGCCTCGCTTCGCAGTACGCGGGATGGAAGGTGAGCACAAAAAAATACTTTGCGATGGCCAGCGGACCGATGCGAGCGGCCATCGGCCGCGAGGAATTATTCGACGCAATCGGAATGCGAGAGCAGCCCACCGTTGCCGTCGGATTGCTCGAGGCATCCGCACTGCCGCCAGAAGACGTCTGCCTTGGGTTGGCTGCCGATGCGAGAGTCGAACCATCCAAACTGATTCTACTCGTGGCACGCACAGCGAGTTTGGCGGGCACGTTGCAGGTAATCGCACGGTCACTGGAAACGTCGCTCCATAAACTGCACGACCTGCACTTCGACCTCAGCCGGATCAAAAAGGGCAGTGGACGCGCGCCGCTGGCACCTGTGCCGAAGGACGATCTCACGGCCATCGGCCGCACCAACGACGCCATCCTCTACGGCGGGCACGTGGCTCTGGAAGTGACCGGCGACGACGAAAGCCTGCTCGAGATTGGGCCTCGCATGGTGAGCGGCGCATCGGCCGACTCCGGCGTACCATTCCTCCAACTCTTCGAGAAATCTGGCCGCGATTTCTATGCACTCGATTCAGCCTTGTTTGCGCCGGCGATGGTCGACCTGATGAACGTCACCACGGGCCGCCAACACCGCTTTGGCACAATCTCGCCAGACATTGTGACGGCTTCGTTTCAGCCATGCCCGACTGACGCGAGTGCTGCCAAAGAGGCCTGATGACGATGCGAGTAGCGATTCTGGGCGAACCCGCTGGCTGGCACGTCAGCCGCCTCGTGGCCGCGCTCCAAGCCCGCGGCCAGGAAGCAACGGTTGTGCGGTGGCACGAATTAACAGCCGTGGTCGCGGGTGCGACTGTGCCAGCGGAGCAGTTTTTGCCACCGGCTATCGATCAGGCCGACATCGTTGTGGTGCGAGGGATGCCGCAAGGGGGCTTGGAGGACGTGATCTTTCGAATGGATCTGCTGGGGCGGTTGGCTGCGCGTGGCCAGGCGATTATCAACAGCCCGCGAGCCCTTGAACTGGCCATCGACAAATACCTCTCCCTGGCAAAACTGGCCGACGGCGGCGTGGCGGTGCCCCACACGATTGTGGCCCAGAATCCTGCGGCCATCCAGCAAGCTTGGCAGTCGCTGGGCTGCGACGCAGTCATCAAGCCACTCTTTGGGTCCTGCGGCCGAGGCATCCAACGGCTCTCCACCCGCGAATCGCTGGAGCCTTATATCGAGGCTGCCACAGCGCGTGGCAACGTAGCCTACCTCCAGGAATTCGTGCCGCATGCAGGATGGGATGTACGGATCCTGCTCGTGGGGAAACGCGCGTTGTCAATGCGTCGAGTGTCGGCCCGGGACTGGCGCACAAACGTGGCCCGAGGTGGCCGACCAGAGCCATTTTCGCCCCCCCAGTCTTGGATCGATCTGGCTCGTCGCTCGGCCACACTTTTAGAAACAGAAATTGCGGGCGTGGATCTGCTGCCAGCCAACGACGGCCGACTTCTCGTTATTGAGATCAACGCCGTGCCTGGATGGCGGGGCTTGGAACGGGCCACCGGCACCGATATTGCCGCAGCGGTTGCAGAGCACCTCAAACGCTCATTCAATCCGGAAAAACCCGTTTTCTAGGCCACCCCAAGCAGGACAGTTGGGATATGCGACTCAATCGAGCTGCCTGCTTTCTGCGCAGCAGGGCGAATGCCTTGCAAACAGGCACCACTGCCTGAAAATAAGTCTGCACCTGTTCGCGTGACGTAAGTCGTTGGTTTACAAGCACTTATCGCTATCACTTGACAGCACTGACAGCATCCAAGCGAACGAGAGACCGAAGTGCGTCTCTACCATTCCGGCCGATGGCTGAACCCAATCCCAGGGAAGGGCGATTTTGATGGCGACAAGGACGAACACCACAGTGAATACCAGTGAAGGCCAAGTCGCCCCTGAAAAGAACCGGGGAGGAAGATCCGGCACGGCCGACCATGCCGCCACGGCAGTCCTGCAGGTGGCTGAACGGCTGTATCGCATGAACAATCTAGAGTGGATCGTCTTTTTTCGCGAGGTGCTCGGGGTGGAAGGAATCGTTCGGCGGACATTCGACGACCCGGCCAGCCTGATCCGTTTTGAATGTTCGCCTCAATACGCCCGAATTCGGGAAATGCTCGACGAACTACGCAGCCGCCAGCCCGCCGAGCCAGATCGCACGAGCGATCGCAGCGCCCTGCGGGTGGTGACGGTTCGAATGCCTCGCGTGCTTCACGAAACACTCAAGGCCGAGGCCGGAGACATGCGGGTGAGCATCAACACCCTGTGCATTTCAAAGCTCCTCAAACTGCTCGACGAGGAAGGCCGAGTGGACTTGGAATCTATTCGCAGCAGTCGCCTCGGAGGAGCCGATTCTGCCGATGATCAATCTGCCGCTGACGTCTCGTTGAGCAGCCCTGGAAAGGGGTCGAAAAAAGGGAGGTAGGTTGATGTGGGCTTCAAACCTTCAGTTGCTCTTCATTTTAAATCGGAAAAAAGGACTGGAGCGGACCTGTAAGCCGGGTTCTGTGCTTTGCGTCTTTGAGCGCCACGCAAAGCGATGACCATTTCTCTAGGACGCCGGTTGCCCGACGCCTCCAGCAGCCGACCCGGAAGTGGGTGCGAAACGGGCCGTTTCGCGTCGGACCCGAAGGTCCGAACTTCTTCCTGCTTGGCCTTACTCCCAATGGGGTTTACCGAGCCAGGCCGGTCGCCCGGCCTGCTGGTGAGCTCTTACCTCACCGTTTCACCCTTACCGACGGGAATGACCCCGCAGGCGGTTTGCTTTCTGTGGCACTTTCCCTGACCTTGCGGCCGGTGGGCGTTACCCACCACTGCACCCTACGGAGCCCGGACTTTCCTCCCGCCAAAAAAAGCCGTTGTGCCCGAAAGCACCTCGTCTATTCTCCAGCCAGCGATCATCCGACCCACTCCAGTCCCTCAATTTTCCTGAACTTATATTTTTTGCTGCACAGCATCTAAAACGATCTTTTTAAACTCACTGTACGAATGTTCGCAGGCGCGCTCACATCAACGTATACGCATCAGCCTATATACATCAAATAACCGGCGGACGCACTCCGTTGCAAAAACATTGACCACGTGCCCACGATGCATTACCCTTCTATTGTTAGGACTTGATGTGCCCCGAGAAACTTGATAGCACGGAACATCCATTATGACTCCCTATGGCGAATTGCAACCGATTGGTGGCGGGGACCCAATCCCGCTGCTCAAGACTCCTCTGGCCGTTGGCCGACGGGAGGAATCCGACATTGTGCTGCGGTTCCCCAACGTATCGGGCAGCCATTGCGAGCTCTCGCTGGTCGATGGCTACTGGTATGTCAAAGATCTGGGTAGCAGCAATGGCACGAAAGTGAATGGCAGTCGGGTGAGCGAGCAACGGCTGGAGCCGGGCGACACTCTCTCGCTAGCAAAGCATGAATACGAAGTTTGCTACGAACCTGCGCGGCTAGGAGCTACGGCCCAACCCGAAGAAAAAACAGTCGCAAAAGACCTGTTTAGTCGATCGCTGCTCGAGACAGCCGGACTCGAATCCGTACGGCCTACAGACACCACGGCTGTTTCGAGCCGAAAACGCAAGTAGACGGCAAACAATGCTGACGCCCTGCTAGACTTGCAGCATGCCAAAACCCCGCAAGTTTCGCGTTGATCTGCGGAAGAATCGTTCGTCACGGTGTCGCAGTGGCAATCTCACCCGTTCGATCGATGCCTTTCCAGAGTCTACGGCCGACATGGCTGCTTCGGAAAGAATCTCCGGCAAGGGAGATCTCACCCGCAAACGCACCGTTATCCTCCAACAGCCATCTGCTGAACGCACCGACGGATTTGGGTTTCAGCCATTCACGGCAGAAACATGGCGAGGGCAAGTACTGTTGGTCTACGGCCTCGAGAGCTTTGTCCGCGCCACCGATGGCACAGTGGTGCGATGCACAACTCGCCGCCTCCTCCGCACGCTCTCTACCGATCAGCGGCACCCCGTAGCAGCGGGCGATTGGGTGGCCGTGCTAGGCCGAGGCGATCGGGCTGCTGGCGGCAGCGGGAGCGATGCCACGATCCAATCAATCGAACCCCGTCGCAATTCCCTCTGCCGTTCCAGCCGCCGCAGACGCCACGTAATTGTTGCCAACGTAGATCAGGCATTGATTGTTGGCAGTGCCTCGCTGCCACACCTCAAACCCGCGCTCATCGATCGGTTTATCGTGGCCGCAGAGTCGAGCGGCATTCGCCCGATCATCTGCTTGAATAAAATCGACTTAGTCGATCCTGCCAGCCTCGTTCCGCTGGCAGGCGTCTACGCCCGCATGGGCTATCCCGTTGTGCTCTGTTCGACGGTTACAGGTTGCGGAATGGCTCGGCTGGAGCGGCTGATCGCAGGCCGCATCACGGCAATTGTGGGACAAAGCGGCGTTGGAAAATCATCGATCCTCAACGCACTCGAACCGCAACTGACGCTGCCCGTGGCCGATGTCAGTCGAGACAACGATAAGGGCCGCCACACCACCACCACTGCTCGATTGATCCCGCATAGCCGCGGCGGCTTCTTCGTTGATACGCCAGGCGTGCGGCAGTTCCAACTGTGGGAGCTTGTGCCTGCCGAGGTCCCTGCGGCGTTTCGCGATCTGCGGCCGATCGCCAACTTCTGCCGATTTCCAGACTGCACCCACACCCACGAAGCCGACTGCGCCGTCAAGAATGCCGTTGCCGACGGCCTCCTCGACACACGGCGATGGCAGAGTTGCTGCCATCTTGCGTCGCAGGCCGAACACGACGAAGAGGAGTCCGAGGAGTGAACAACCGCACTCGCACCAACAGCGTGGAGAGCGAACGGGCCGTGCTCGTCGGAGTATTACTCGATACACCAGCCGATCCAGACCATCCACTGGACGAACTGGCGGGCCTGGCTTCGACAGCCGGCGCCAGCGTAGTCGCCAAACTCACGCAGCGGCGGGCGCGGCCCGACCAGACCACATACCTTGGCAAGGGGAAGGTTGTGGAATTAGCCGGACTCGTTGCGAGGCACGACGCTGATGTCGTCATATTCGACAACGATCTGTCTGCCGCGCAGACCAGAAATCTCGAACGCGACTTACAAACCAAAGTGCTCGACCGCTCCGAGGTGATCCTCGATATCTTCGCCGCCAGAGCCCGCACCTATGAATCGCGTCTGGCAGTCGAACTGGCGCAGTTGGAATATTCGCTGCCCCGACTGAAGCGTTTGTGGACGCATCTTTCGAGACTCAAGATGGGGATCGGGATGCGCGGCCCTGGTGAAAAACAGCTCGAGGTCGACAAGCGTCTTGTTGAAAAACGGATTCACGACCTCAAACAGGAACTCCTAGAAATCCACGGTCGCAAGGGGCGGCAGGTAGCCGCACGGCACAACTCTCTGACCGTGTCGCTCGTCGGCTATACAAATGCCGGCAAAAGCACACTCCTCAACATACTCACCGGCTCCGATGAACTGGCCGAAGACAAACTCTTTGCAACGCTCGACACCCGCACGCGGCGATGGCGACTGCCCGGCTGGGGTTCGGTGCTCCTGAGCGACACAGTAGGATTTATCAGGGACCTCCCACACAGGCTGATCGCTAGCTTCACCGCAACGCTGGAGGAGGCGCGTCAGGCTGATCTCTTGCTGCACATTGCCGACGCTTCAAGTCCTCTGGTGGATTCGCAAATCACCGCGGTGCGAGCCGTGCTCGCCGAACTCAATGTGGACGAGAAAAACACGCTGCTTGTACTCAATAAAATTGACGCCGTCGGAGATCGCGTTGCACGAGGCATGCTGCTCGATCGCTATCCGCATGCGGTACCTCTCTCCGCACGCACTGGGGAATGCATGACGGACTTCTTGCGAGCCGTAGGCGACTGCCTCGGTGCTGGTTTTCGAGATGTCGACATCGAAACCGAACCAGGAAATGGCCGGCTTCTTGCCTGGATCGGGGCGCACGGCGAAGTGCTCTCCCGCCACTTCGCGAACGAACGAGTCACGATTCACTGCCGCCTGCCGGCCGCAATGCTCGGCCGCATCGCCCCCGCCGAGGCGGTCGTGCGCGTGCATGTGTCGCCGTCCGAACGATCCACTGTGCACCCATCTGTTCCATGACACTTTATTCATGACGTTTCAGCTGCCGCCAAAGTTGTTGTCCGTGGAGCCGCTCGTGCCACTCATGGCCATAGCGTGCCCCTCGTGCCATACCGCGCTGGCCGTGAACGTTGATCTCTCGGGACACATTGCCGAGTGTCCGCTATGTACCATGGTGTTTCTCGTGCCACCCACGGCCGCCAATGCTCTCCCGCCGCCGCAGTCCGCTCCCGCCGTTTTAGAACCGCGGGGCGAGCTTGAGTTTTCGGAGCCGATAAAATGTATCGACAACGGTGCGCAGATGATCCAATTGCATCGACTGACTCCGGAGGAAAAAGCTTCCCGTCGCGCACGACGCAATCTCATCATGCTTCTGGTGGGCGTGACTATTCTCGTGGCGATTGTGCTTATTCTGGGCACGAAATAATCGCAGCACGCGTTCAGGCCAACGTCTCGCCAATCGCAAGCAAGGCTTCGGCGTCTAAACAGAGGCTATTCGATTCGAATAGCTTTGAAATTGCAGTACGATGAATTTTTATTTTTATGCTGCCGATGCCCAAAGCCCCGTAGACGATTGCGCCTCCACTCTGCTGCGACTTATCTGCAGACACAATCCCATCCACACCCGCTGGGGGCACGGCGTTTAAATCGATGAGCACCCTGGCGCGGCTGGCAAGCAATCGCCCCGCCGCATCGAGCATCACTGTGCCAGCAGCGCCGGCCGACACAATCAGATCGGCTTTTTCAATCGCCGTCCCAAAGGCACTCCCTGCTAAAGACACGTCGACTGTTGCAATGGCTTCCAGCCTCGCTTCAGGCACCGCCGCCGCGATTCTCTCGCACACTGCCTTGGCGCGTTCGAGCGACCGCGATGCCACACCAACGGCCACTCCCTTGCCAGCTAAGAGCCTCGCCACTCTCTGCCCCACGGGGCCCGTTCCGCCAAGCACAAGTGCCCGGCAACCGGTTGCTAACTCTGGATCACCCAGCGGCAGATGCCGTGCAGCAGCCACCACCGCGGCGCTTGCCGTCGTGTTGGCACCAGCAGGATCGAGCATCACGCTCACTCGCACCGGCCCGAAGAAGGTGGCTCGAACCCGGTCGTAGACAAGCTCGGCAACCTGCATATCCGACCCACCAATAAAGATGGCGGTTGAAGCCAAACCGCTACCTCCCCGCGTGAACATCGCGCCGTGCACGAGCGGCACGGCTGAGTCGGGAGTCACGCCACCATGCTGCAGGAGCACCTCCGCACCAGCATCGATCGCAACAATCGCATCAAACGAACTGGCTTGAGGATCGCAATCGAGCTGAATCAAGATGCGTTGAACGGGCATGAATGCCTCCCCATGAATACCTCCCAACAAATACTTGGAAGTGATGGCGAAAAAAAAGAGGGCCGCGGCTTCGAACTACAAACGAGTTCCAAGGCCACGGCCCTCCTGTGTACCTGCCTTAGAAACCGCGGAACGGATGGGCCGCCTTATCTTTGCCTGCGAGCATCTCGTCAACAGAGGGCTTCCCCTTCATCGCGCTGGCAATGGCTTCCATCGTGGCCTGATAGTTGAAGTCGTAGATCTTCTTGTCATCGACAGCGAGCCAATGAATAAAAACACCGCAGACAATGACAAGACTCTCGGCATCGCTCTTCGGAATGACGCCCGCAGCAACGCTGTCGGCGACCGCCTTGGCGACCGCAGCCTGCGCCGGGCCAAACATCTGCACAGCCTGCTTGGCTCCCTTGATCGTTACCTTCGTAATCATTACGGTCGCCGGCTTGACCGCCAGATTCGGCGCAAGCACGGCCAGCAAGTTTGAATGACCTTCGCTCTGTCGAGCCAAAGCGTTGGCGAAGGCATTACCAACTGGGCCATCTTTGCTACCAATCAACAGATCGATATGGGCAATTTCGTTGCCCTCGCCGCTGAGTGCTTCGCCAATAAACATCGACATAGTCCCTGTCTCCTCAAAAAAGTAAGGCCAGGCCGCCCGAGCAACCGTTGGCCGAAATCATTGCCGATGCATCCACGGCACGGGCCGAAAGACTACCATTTCAGCCAGCAGGTACAAAGCCTGCTTGCGCTGTGGTGCGATCCCAGTGCGATTGCGCCCGCCCAACAACCGCACTCCATGGCTCTGCACGACTTCTCCGCTCCGCGACTTTCTTCAGCCAACACCGATCGCCGGCCGCTCGTTGTGCTCGGCGCAAGCGTCCGAGCGATGTCTTCTTCGGCCACCCAAGCTGGATGGAACGTCTATGCCGCAGACCTCTTTTGCGACCTTGATCTCCTCGCAACTGCTGTCACCGCCCGGCGCGTAGGGGAAGATGTTGGTGGCTATCCCGCCGGACTGGCAGAGTGCGCCGCTTGGTTTCCTGATGCTCCGTGGTGCTACACAGGTGCGATTGAAAACTATCCTGCCCTGATCGATCAGATCGCAGCGCTTCGACCGCTGGCAGGCAACACTGGTGGCATCGTTCGTCGAGTGCGAGATGCGGCCACACTGGGCCGAGTGGTGCGACAGGCTGGACTGCGATTCCCCGAGACATCTTCCACGCCCGCTGGCATTCGCACGGATGGTTCGTTTGTGCAAAAGCCCATCGCCAGCGCCGGCGGCCGAGGGGTAGCGCGATGGACCGCTTCGCTGGCTCACCATTGGAAAGCGGCACAGAGCGACTTCCCGGCCGCGCCGCCAACAACGCTATGGCAAAAATGGATCGATGGAGATTCCATGGCGGCTGCGTTTATCCTGTCGCCGCGATCTGCCCGAATGATTGGAATGAGCCAGCAACTCGTTGGCCAGCCGTGGTGCCACGCACCCCCACATGCCTACTGTGGGTCGATCCACGTGCCGCTCACTGCGATCCAAGCCACGACACATCGCCAGCTCACTCGCTTGGGGCTCGTACTGTCGCAGGAATTCGGTCTGCTCGGTGCAGTCGGAGTGGATCTTGTCGTGGACCCTGAGGGAAATGTAACGGTGATCGAAGTCAACCCACGGCCCACAGCCTCCATGGAGCTTATCGAACGAGCCAACGGGGTATCGATTGCGGAGGAACACCTTTTTGCTTGTGGCTTTTCGACGACGGTGTCAGCAGCCACCCACACGCCATGGCCAGCCCACGCGAGCGCGGCAGAGGAATGTGGTCCCTATTGGTCCAAGGCCGTGCTGTTTGCCCGCCACGACATCGCTGTCAAAACAGCATTGCAAGACCAACTGCTCTGCCAGTGCCTAGCGTGGTCGAAAGCAAACGGCGGCGGCTGGGCCGCGATCGCCGATCTACCAACCTTGGAACAAACGATTCCCTTCGGTCGACCTGCGGTGACAGTCTTTGCCTGCGGCAACACAGCTGCTGCGTCCTATACTCAGCTGACTGATCGGACGGCTGCTGTCACTGCCATTCTAGCTGCCGGCAATCCAACGCCGCCGACCAAACAATAAACCGAACACCTTGCTAACCGGCCAAACGACGGGGTGCCATCTCTTCGGCTGCCTGCAACTGCAACGAATATTGCATGAGGTAGGCATCTTCCGTTGTATCTTGATAAAAATCCTTAAGCACCGAGGTCGCGCGGTAGCCTAGGGATCGGAAAAAAATCTGCGCTGGCAGATTTCGCTCGCGAACCTCCAGCACAATCCGGCTGCGACGTTCGGGGCTCAGCTTCGCGGCGAGCTTCTCCAGCATCTGCGTGCCGATGCCTAGACGTCGATGCGATCGCCTCACGGCAAAGTTGAGCACGTGTAACCGCGTGCGGTGCAGTTCATAAATCATGAATGCCACAACCGAATCGGCCACTTCTGCCACCATGCCGATGCAGTTGCGCTGACGGAGGCAGCGAGTGAAGTCGTCGTCCGACCATGGAAACTCAAACGCAGCCTGTTCAATGCCCAACACTTCGTTCATGTCCCGGCGGATCATCCAACGCACGTGAATATGAAGCTGTTCTTGTTCTGAAATCACCACGTTCGTTGACTCCGAAGGAATGCTGAAACCGCTGGAAGGGGCGAACAGTAGCACGGAAGTGAACGTGAGCCAAGAGATTTTTAGCCCATTTTTAAAGCAGTCAAACCGACTTGACCCTCCAACGTCAGGCTCCTATCCTCCCACCTCTTCTGGCTAGATTTTTGCCTCTTTTTTCTGCGCTCCGACTGCCACGGGATCCTCGCCACCGATGCGACTCTCCAATCAATCGCTTCAACTGATCTGTCGCATCCACAGTCTGCTCGCGGCAACGTCGCTGCTGGTGGGTTGCGCTGGGCCAGCGATTCGGAGCCAGAGCCCCGAAATCGAGGCGCTGCTGAGCCTCGAAGCCGAAACCAAACTTGTCGGCGACTACGCCGCTCCGTGGGGCGTCAATGCCCAACGCATCGAACGCGCGGCTCTGGTAACAGGCCTGCCGGGAACTGGAAGCGATCCGCCACCG
>Ga0209500_10000564_pt1 | contig 31704 bp, 54 predicted proteins | sample S_140212_EF_Meta_FD_187323 | JGI IMG/M metagenome (GOLD analysis project Ga0209500, IMG submission 187323) | Freshwater microbial communities from Lake Simoncouche, Canada to study carbon cycling - S_140212_EF_MetaG (SPAdes) (version 2) | ecosystem: Environmental > Aquatic > Freshwater > Lake ...
ACGAAGGAGTTGACCCTAAAAAAGTTATAAAAACAACACCTAAGATTGTGAAAGAATCTGTGTTGGGGTCGACTGAGAGTAACCCGGTTAAAAAGAAAAAACCATACTACAGAAAGAAATACAACAAACCAAAACCTGTTGAGGTTGTTATTCCGGAACCGGTTAATACAATTAGTTTATTTAAAGCATTTACAATTGGGTTAATTTTTGGAATAGTTGCCACTTTTATAGTTATTAATTTAATAAAATAAAAAAATGTTCAAAGAAGGGGATATGTATGTTCAATTTACCAAGTATGGTGGTATAAATAGAGGTGTTGTTAGTGAAGTATTTAACACTATTTGTGTTGATACTAAAAATTGTATTTCGTATGAAGTTCCTCACATTAGAAATGAAAAAGGGATTGTGTTAAACATTAGTGAAGACGGTCTTATTTATCGAATAACACATGAATATTCGGAAGAAGAGTGTGGAAATATGAAAAAAATTGGGAAAAGTTTTCAAAATAGAAAACAAAGCAAAATAGATGACTATTTATCCGATGGTGATGTATTAATCTTCCCTAATCTGTAAATAATCCCAACAAAAGGCGTAATGATAACTCCTGACCCTTCCGCACCACTACCGTTATTAATCGGTGTGATTTGTGTATTTGTGTTAATAATATTAATAGATGAGTTTAAAAAAGATAAAAATAAAAGTTAAATTATTATTTGTGTTCTTCGGATGGTGTATATCAGATATCCGGGAGAACTATAGTGATATGAAAACTCGTTATCTTATGGAAACTGACCCTGAATTATTTGAACTTCAAGAATTTGTTAGAGAACTAATTAAGAAGAAAGGAAAGTAAAAAACTAAAAAAATTACCTTCGTAATAAAAACGAGAGTAAAAAATAGGAATAATTACCCTCGTTCAAAAGACGGGGGTAACTTTTACCCTCGTGTTATATTTATAGATATGGAAATTAAAATTAGTGAAAATAAATTAGAAAAGATAATTGATGTTGTAGTTAATGGTATTGGTGTTGATAAGTATGATTCTTTTCAATCAAGAAGTATTAATTTACGTTATGTAGAATTTTTAACACCGGGAAATAGACGTGACGTTATTTCAAGATACTATCCTGACATAAATAGAGTTGTGGTAAATGATGAGAAATTTTATGATTTGGTTAGTGTGTGGGTTAGTTCATATAAATTATATGATATAATTAAAGATGAGGTTATTAAAAGAATATATGGGAAATATACTAAAAGATTTAAATCAATAAGATACCCTGATGATATCCGGGACACAAAGTATGTAAGTAATACGGATTTTAATAAAACTTAAAAAAAATAAAGAATCACTTGGTGGTTCTTTATTTTATGCCTACATTTGTGTTATGGAAATGGACTTTACAAAATACTCGGTAGAAGAATTAAGAGAACTTCAAAACAGCATAGGTCATTACTTACACGATATTAATGATGGATTTATATATATCTGTCAGGTTAGGTCGTATGGTAATAGATGGAAGAATGTATTAACCAACGAACTTGCTGTTAATGATTTGTGTATTGAGTATGATGGTTACGATGGTATCGTGGATGTTTATACAACTAATCCGGATGCTAAAATCAGCAACTATGGTGAGGTTAATTACATCAAATCAGAGGAGGATTATCGTAAGTGGAAAGACGCAACATCATTATCGTCTGACATAAAAGATTATGAGGATAGGTTAAAAAAATGGAATGATAGAGAAAATATCCCGTTTCATTCAAGACCAACTTTTGCTCCGATGTATACTCAGGGGGATATTGACGTGTTAAAAAATAAATTAGAAACCATTGGTGAATATGAAAAACCTACATCAATAAAGAAGTGTGAAGATGATTATTTAGATGACCCCCAAGATTAATTGGGGGTTTTTAATTTATAAGATATTTATATTGTATGAAAGATTTAATTAGAAAAATATTACGAGAGGAAGTTAGTAAAAAATTCACCAAAGGTGGTGTTAATGCTGAAGCTGTTATCATAAAACATATGGAAAAAATTATCTCCAAGACATCAAGAGTTATTCCACCACCTGAAGATAATTATGGAAATTATAATGAAGAGTGGTGTAACGGTGACAATATTGTTATGGAGGCAAAATATTTTTTTAGTGATGAAGATAGTGATGAAGAAAAGTTTTTTGCTGGTGATTTATATATTGATGAAAAAGAAATTGAGTTTTTATCTAAAATATTACAAGTTAGAAAAACATTTATACTTAATATAATTACCGAATGGTATGATGAGAAATACGCAACCAAGTTTGGGCAAGAAACGGGTCATCCTGAATTTGAAATTGATGAAACACTAACTTTTGACAATTGGCGTAAATGTTATCAGATGATTGACGTTGATAATATAAGTAGAGAAGAAATGATTGATTATTTAGATAAGGAAACATTAAATAGAAGAAATGAGTTAGAAAAATTGTCTGATAATGAACTAAAAAGTAAATATAGAAGTGTTTATAACTCACGATTAAATAATATTGGAAACATAAATTAATGAAAGTAATAATCACTGAAAATAGGTTAAATAGTTCAATTGAGAAGTATATTCTTAATGGTTATCCTATGGTTAAAAGGGTGTTTTTTACAACAAAGTTAATTCGTTTAGCCGGTGAACCAAATGAAAGAGGTGAGAATAATATTGTTAGAAATATAATAAACATTGACTTCATTGATGGTAAAATGACTCATAGTCCAAGTTATGTGGGAAAACAAATAAGAAATGATATTAATTCAATGTTTGGTTTTGATATTGATAAATATGGTTCAGATTGGGGTATGGAAGTTAAAATGGTAAGGGACTAATGAAAGTAATTGTAACAGAAAATAAACTTCGTAAACTTCAAATTAATCACTTGGACCAAACCTTACGTGGTGGTGTGTCTAAATATGATAATTTTATCATTATATATTATTACGATACAGCAGATGACTATTTTGATTCTGAAGTTCTTATGGAGTATGATTCTGAAGATGGTAGGTTGTATGTTGATAATAAATTTTTAAAAGATTTTGGTCTTACCTATTTTGCAAATGAAGATGAAGCTGAGCCGGTTATTAAAGATTGGTTTGAAAATGAATTTGAGGTTAAGATAAAATATATTCAATCGTAATATGAAAATAGTAATAACGGAATCACAATATAAGAAACTACAAGAACAACGAGTGAAGGGTGAAGAGATTACACCGGACAAATATGTTGTTCATACCTCAAATCCTTCCAATAGAGATAGTATTAAAGAGTATGGGATTAGAGCCGTGTTGGGTGAATGTTATTTAATTTATGCCGATAGTAATTATGGGGTAGAGGATGAATGTGTTCCTGCGGTATTTGCCACAAATAGTGTAAAGAAAAAAGAACTATTTGATTCAACTTATGATGATGATGTATGGGTTATTGATACTGAAAGAGCCAATGTACAATGGTATAAAGATGCTCATTTTGATGGTGGAGACACTAAACATATTGTTACCTTTGAAGATATACCGGTTGATGCAATCAGGTTAATCTATAAAGGAACAGGTGGAGATACTTGGAATCACCATGATGATGAAACAGAACTAACAATAAGTGAAATGATTAAGTTAGATATTAAAGTTGGAGACACTCTAATGGGGGGTAAATTTAAAAACAAAAAGGTTGTTGTTAAAACCATTGATAAGAATGAAAAGGGTGATGTGTTAATCAATGGTAAACCATTATTAAGATTTAGAATTATAAAATAATGAAAGTAATAATAACTGAAAGTAGACGAGATAAATTAGCTAAACAAGAATTGGATAAAGCGTTCTCCAATATGTATGAGGACGTGAATTATGTAACTGATTCTATGGGTGAGAGAAAGACTATTCATTATCGTAATGGTGATGGTGTTGTTATGATTTATGGTGATGCTGCCAATATATTGTATATCTCTGAAGATATGGAAAAACCAATTGAATTTTTTAGTTATACTCCAAAACAAATTAAAGACTTGGTTGGTGAATGGTTCTCCAATAAATTTGAATTACCTGTTAAGTTGGTTCAACGAGTAAATAAATCTGTATTAAACTAATGAAAGTAATAATATCTGAAAATAGAATTGATAAAGTAATCCGTAAGTATTTGGATGATACATATTATCCGGATTATGGGTGGAATGAAAATACAAGACATGGTTCTTATCAAGAAGATGTTGATAGGTATGGTGACGTTGTTTTTTTTATCAATGATGTTGATTCTTACATTTATTACGGGTGTAATGCAAATGCTGGTCCGGAAGATGAATTCTTCGCGGGTTATGGTCATCTACATAATTATAAATGTCCTTTACTTTTAATATATCCAAGAGTTGGTCAAGAACTAACATCTTTATTTGGAAACAAATGGAAATCGGTATTTAAGGAATGGTTTGAGGAAAAATCAGGACTACACGTTGCTCAAATAACTGATGATTATATATAACAATGAAGATACTAATTACAGAAAATAAAAGATATCAATTAGCCTACAAAGTATTAGACGATACTTTAAGTAAATTACATCGTGAGGATTATGATGACAACAAAGATAAGGATTCAATATTCAGTAATCATCAGATATTTTTTAGAGATGACAATGATGAAATCGTAATGTGGTTTTCGGAAAAACATGAAAGATTAGAGGTTAATGAAGGTATGTGGATGCCACTAACAGTGTTTTCATTTACTGATGAGGAACTTGAACGAATTATTTTTTGGTGGTTTAAAAATAGATTAAGGATAGAACCTGAAGGTATTTATTTAATTGGTTATTACGATTAAATGTCTGTTATTCCGAACAAAACAAATATAATGCCCGTAATAACGGGCATTTTTTATTATATTTCATTTGTACAACACTACACAATGCGTAGTAGAACGCAAACAGAATATATTACCAATCACCACAAGATAAACCCCAAAAAATGGGGTTTATCTTACCACAGGAAGTAATTACTTCATATTTTTCAAGATTGAATTAATGATTTCGATGGATTCCTTGTCCTGTTTGGTTTTAACTTTCTTGTTGTTCAAGTAAGATAATGACTCCTCAAGTTCTTCTCGTTTGTCCACAGGTTTCATAGGCGAATTGGGTACTTGAACCGGGGACTGGGGTTCAGGTACTCGTACATATTTAGGTACTTCAACATACTTGGTCTCTGCCGGTGTAGCAGGGTACAAAGTATTATACACTTTAATAGCGTTATCAGAACCTTTTGTTGTTAGACGGATGATTAAGTATTTAAGTAATTTCATATGTCAAAGATACGAAAAGTTTTTGGTTTATTTGATATTTATAATTAAAATTATTATGGCAACAGCAAGACCTTTCGCATATAATCCTTCCTCACCAATAGACGGTACAATACAAGTCGGTGATTTGGCGATTGGGTATCCAACATCAGGATTCACAGACAGTCCTCAATTTTGGAATGGACCTAATGAAGAGTTGGGATATGTTATTGCAGTTCCTGTTTCAGGAAACACTCAACCAACACCAATAATAGGTGTATTCGCCTCTTTGAAATTTTATAGGTCAAGTGATTTAACTAACGGTTCGTTTATTAACATTGCTGAATATGTTGCAAATAAAAATGGGACACCACAAACATTCACAGGTGCTACAGAAGCAAGTACTTGGTTAACAACAAATGGTTTTTGGAATTCATATAGTGAAAATGGAGGGAATGGTTTAACTCCTGAAACTGCGGGGGATAATGCTTTTCAAATTAAAACAGATTACTCCGGCTCAACTGATGGGTTATATTGGATTAAAAATAATAATATAAGTGGTGGAACACCATTCCAAATATATGCGGATATGACAACTGATGGTGGTGGATGGACATTATTGGTTACAAATCAAAACACCGATGGATGGACATATGAAAACTCTATATTGTTAAATGAATTTAATCCTGTTTCAGGTGGTTCAAACTATTCAATAGTTGCTTACGCTGATTATTTAAAAAGTTCAGGTGCGACATTCCAATATATGATGGATGCTTATCAAAGAAACCAATATGGTGGTATATGGTCGGCACCTAGTGGTTATACATTCCTTAATACAAATAATACACAAACAAGTATTACTCTTGATATTAAATTTGGTACTTGGAATTATAATGATAGTAGTATTGAACAATATATGCCTTATCGTAGTACAAGTAGTGGTTTATTAACCACATCATCGAATCCTGGTGGTGAATGGTGGGGAACTTTAGTCACTAATGGGGGTTGGTCTCCGGCTCCTTGGATTAATGGTGATTGCGGATTAGATGGGTGTATGCCGGCACCGGGAATAATATGGTATTGGGTAAGATAAAATAAGATTTAATTAAATAACTATGGAAATACAAGAATACGAAAACAGACAATTTATGATATTCAATGTATCAGAATTACCTAATATTAATTTTACTACAGTATTAGAAACATCTATTGATACAGTTAGAAAATCTGTAGATGAAAATAAAACATTTATTAAGTGGGATGGTGAAATGCCTGAGTGTGTTTCAACTTTAACTACAAAAGAAGGTCCTTATACATACGAAGAGATATTAGTTATTTTATCTACACCTGTATGGAATAAACCAATGGATGAGATATAATGGCATATCCAATTAAAAATACTGGTACAGTACAAACAAACTCTATTAAAACCGGAAACTTCGCTCTTGGTGTTAATCAAGGTGGTTATGGGCTAACATCTTCTACGGCTTTTTGGAATGGAAGACCACCAAATCTTGGGGGTTATGTTGTTTATTCAGGTAATGGGGTGAACAGTCCAATAATGTATACTGTTGCAAATGACGCTGAATTAATTACTTTATCTAATCAATTAGGAGGTAGTGGTATAACCACAATATATGGTGCACTAAATTATTTTAATTTGTCAAGTACACTAACTTGTGTTAATGTTGAACCATTAAATATTGTTACCAATGGTCTTCGTCTTTATTTAGATGCGGGATTTACTCCTTCATACCCAAAATCAGGAACCACTTGGACTGACTTAAGTGGTAGTGGTAATACGGGAACATTAATTAATGGACCGGTATATAGTGGTGAAACCGGAGGTTGTATTGTTTTTGACGGAACAAATGATTATATGTCAGTACCGTCTTTATCAGGTACTTCGTTTCCGTCAAGTGCGGGAACAATATCTTTTTGGTATTATATAGACCCAACAGGTACAGGTCAAAGAACTATTTTTGACGTACCTGGAGGTAATCTTGGTAGGAATCGTTATAGTATTTATGTTGATAATTTTAATATTGTAAATATTAGTGCTTGGTATGGGACGCAGGCGAGTTCTGTATTTACTTATAGTTATTATACTTTAGTTGGTGTTTGGACTCATTTTGTTATTACTTATACTTCAAGTGTTGCGGTTATTTATATTAATGGTTTATTAAATGGTAGTCCAGTAGTAGGTGGTTTCCAACCATTAGGGCAATTTGTTGGATTTGGAGCTCTATCACCTACTACTGCGGCGGCAAAAGGAAAATCGTTTAATTTAATGATTTATAATAGAGTATTATCACAGACAGAAGTTTTACAAAACTACTATGCGGGATGTCAACGACTGATACCAACAGATAATTTAGTTTTATGGTTAGATGGTCAAAATACAAACACAAGGGTAATAACTCCAACCACAGCATTTGACGCGAGTGGAAATAATTATAATGGTAGTTTTCAAAATGGTACCGCCTTATCTTATGGAGCTCAAGTGGCAACATTTTCTTTTGATGGTGTTGATGATGTAATAACAACATCTGTAAATACATTGGCGTCAAGTACTACTTGGACTATATGGGTTAATAGAACTCAATCAATGAATTTTTATAATATGATGATGGGTATGTATTTGCCTTATTTTGCAATGAGAGCTGATGGTAATATTATGTTTTCAAATAATATTGGGGGTACTCAACAAAGTTTAACTTCCTCACAAAATTTAGCAAATAATGTTTGGTATCATATGACATTTATTTCATCTTACTCTGCGGGGAATACAACAATGACAATTTATTTGAATGGGGTGAGTGTTGCTCAACAAACATATGCGGGTCAACAACCAACAACAACTAATAATAGTTTAAGGTTAGGTGGTTGGGAGACAGGTGGAACTTATCCATTTAATGGAAAAATTGGTGATGTTAGATTGTATAATAGAGAATTAACTACTACTGAAATAACAAATATATATTTAGCAGGTATACCAAGATACGGGAATCGTGTGTATCAAAATTTTGTTTTTTTAGAGTGTGATTTAGGGTCATTACAAGTATATTCAACATCACAAACTATAGTAGCAGGAATTTATTTATATACCAATCTTGGATTAACCATACCATTGGATACATCTACTTTGGGGGTTAGTTATGTGGTAGATTATAATAGTGGTCAATGTGCAGCAAATGCAGGTATTGAAACTAACAGTACGGGATTAGTAGTTACTGTTACGGGTGCTAGTGGTTATTGTCCTAATTGTGCTTGTTAATTAATAATAATATGTCTAAGAACAAAAATAGATAATTTATGATAATATATAGACCCGCAAATACAAGAGGTAATTTTTCTTTTAGTGATTGGCTTACGTCATTTAGAACATTTAGTTTTCCCGGATATTTTGACCCGAAATATATAAACTTTAGTAATCTACAAACAATTAATGATGATAGGGGTCAATATCAAGGGTTTGTTCCTGACCACGAACATAAGAATATGGAAATATTTGGTTATGTTGTTGAGGGGTCTTGCCGTCATACAGATAATCTTGGTAATACATTTGATATCCCTGCAGGTGCAGTACAACGAATGAGTGCTGGTAGTGGGATAAGACACACAGAAGGTAATGCAACAGACAAACCTAATCGTTATATGCAGATATGGATTCAACCAAATGTTTTAGATACAGAACCAACATATGATTGGTATCATTTCACAAGAGAAGATAAACTTAATAAGTTTTGTGATATTACGGAGAAACTACCAATAAAACAAGACGCGAAGTTATTTTCAGGTATATTTATTAAAGATTATACATTTGAACTTAATAATTCTCGTAAGTATTATTTATATGTTGTTTCAGGTGAAGTAACAATAAATGATTTACCTTTGATTGAGGGAGATGGGTTAAGTTTTATTGAGGAAAATAAAATTAATATTACTAATAGCGAAGAGTCAGAAATCATTTTATTTGATTTAATATAAAAAATGATGGATTACTTCTAAACCATCTTAATTGTTCCAATATTTATGTGACAATTTACTGAAAATAACTCAATAATTTGTTTAACTTCTTCTCTTATGTGAGTTCTGATATATTGGTTTCTTCTTCTTGCTGACCAATAGTATTTTCTGTTAGTCCATTCGTAAGTTTTCGACACATGATTAAAGTCCCAATATTTATCAGACACTTCGATGTTAATATTAACGGCTCTATTCCAAGAATATCTATCGTCTTTATATGTAACTCCGGTAACTCTAAATTTAAATTGAAACCACCCTTCTCTTTCAACCATTCCGGTTACAGAGTTTTTTTTGATATACTTTTTAATGTGGGGAATAACTTTAAGTGTGTAAATTTGATTATCGTCCATTTTATGATTATTAATAGTACAAAGGTATAAAATTAAAACTATTCTGCCAAACATTATATTTATTATTATGAACCTACAAGAAGATATACAAAGAATAAGACAAATGATGATTTCGGAAGAGATGGTCCAATCTGATGCGTGGAAATCAATCAAGAAAACATTAGACATTCTTAAAGATAAAAAGAAAGTTTTATTATTAAGTTGTTCCAATAGATATAATTGGGATGATAAAAATATTGATATACCAAAATCAAAAATGATTGCAATGTATCTTAACGATGAGTTAAAAGATACATCGGTCCTAATTGATGTTTCCGAACTTAATATTGTTCCTTGTGAGGGAAATGTGTCGAGAAAAGATGGAAATAGTTGTGGTGTATTAAAGGCGATGCTCAAAGATAAGAAAAAGAATCCATCCGGAGACCATAGATGTTGGGCAAGTATTAACAATCCAAAGGATGAGTTATGGAAGATATCCAAAGAACTATTTGAATCTGATGCTGTTATATTCTTTAGTTCGGTTAGATGGGGACAAACCAATATGTTCTATCAAAACTTAATTGAGAGATTGACTTGGATTGAGAACAGACATACAACATTGGGGGAATCAAATCTTGTTAAGAATATTGAGACCGGATTCATTTGTGTTGGTCAGAATTGGAATGGTGAGACTGTAAGTGAAACACAAAAGAAAGTTCACGAATTTTATGGATTCAAACCAAACGATGATTTGTATTGGAACTGGCAATATACAAAAAATGTGAATGATGAAACCCAAAAATCATATAAAGCTTCACATAACAAATTTATCAAAGATACAAAATTACCTGATTTTAAATAATATGAACTTACAAGAGAACATACATAGAATCAACTCAATTATGGAAGGTAAAGACGCTTATGTTTCAAGGTTATCTTATGACCAAGAGTATGAGGAGGAATATCCAAAGTGGGGGAAAACTATGGTTAAGTTTTTAGATATGGCAATAAACGCATATGATGAGAATGATAATGTAATTGTATTGTTTAATGATAAAGACCTTAAAAAAACTTTAATGAGATACGATAAAAAGGACGAACAAATATGGTGGGACTATTCATTACATGATGAGTTAGTTCAATTTGTTCCTTTTGGGTATGTGTCAAGACATTACAGGTATGCGGTTCAGGACTACTTTAAGAAACATTTCCCTGAATATGGGGTTAGACAAATAACCGGAGCAAATATTGGATAATGAACTTACACGAGAACATACATAGAATACAATCGTTACTATCTGAGAACAAAGAGGATATGCTAAAAAATATGATATCCAAACACGGATTATATTACTCCATTAAATTAATGGGTGGTTTTGATAATTCTATGGATGAATACTTGTCCAATGAAGATAAGATTAATGGTATTAAAGATGTTGTAACAAACCTTTGTAAAAAGTATGATGATATTGAGATTAGTTCATTTAATCTTAAAGGACATCAAATAGAATATGATGAGACTGATGATGAAAGTCAAGTGATTGAATTTTATACTCCGGAAGAAATCACAGTAGAAAGATTTAACTTACTAAGTGATGATGAAGAATATGATGATGAAGAATATGATGATAATGACCTTTATATTGGTAGTTTTACAAAAACATACGAAGAATTACATCCAAGTTTAATAAATGAAATATTTTATTATATGTTAGAACAAATATAATGAATTTACAAGAGAACATACATAGAATACATCAAATGATGGGGGTAATCAGTGAAGATAAGAAAGGTGAGACCATTAGAAATTTAATTGACAGGTTAGGTGTTTCTGATGCCATTAAAATGGTGGGGAATTATTATATGATTGAGCCATACTTAAAAGAAATTGACAAAGTAAATTATATTAAAGAAAAAGTTTCTCAAATTTCCGATGAGTTTGGTGGAAATGGTTTTGGTCTTGTTGAGGTTGATTCTGCACCAATTTTATATAGTGAAGATGAAAATGAATTAAGGCAAATAGAATATTTAGGTAGAAAACAACTTTATGTTGATGTTTATTCTTCAGATAGTAATTCTAACTTAGGTGATTTCAAAGTTAATTATGAAAGTTTACCGGGACAAATACTTGATGAGTTGGTTGAGATATTCGTTAATTACCAAAATGTGTAATAATCACGAATATTACCGAAATGTGTAATAATTGGGGTTTAACTATATTTAACGGAGATTACATCAAGATTATAATTGTCTTTCATAAAAGGAATAAAAATATTGTTCAAATCATCTTTATCAACATTAAATATAGTATTCAATTCATCTATCAAATTAGCGTTAGTAATAAGTAAAACACCACTCTCATACATGAATACTTTAGACTTCGGTACATCAGTGGTAAAGAAGTCCATAATACCCCAACGAGGATATTCTTTAACAAATAAATTATTATAGTATTTGTTTAACCAATTGGTAACAATTTTATTTCTTTTACTCTCTGTAATAATTAGTTTCATAAAGAGTGGGGATTAATATAAGTCACTATATTGAACTTTCTCAACGTGTAGATTATATGTTTGTTCAAACCAAGGTGTTAAGATATCATTTAACTGATAACGGCTAAGACCAAACATATCATTCAAATAATGGTATAACGATTTATTAGTTATGGTAACCACACCGGTATCACGATTAAATAAGAAGACAGTCGCATTATTTTTATCTTTGTAGTGGATGAATCTAAAACTACGGGAAGATGAGGACTTCCTTAAATCACCATAGTCTTTATCCAACCATTTGGTTACTATATTATATAATTTATTTTCAGTTATAATCAATTTCATAATGCGTGGGGATTAATCGATATGATATTTAGTAGGATGATATTGATTACATTTACTACAATAAAAAGTGGTGTAATGAACCAAGTCAACTTTTATTCCATATGTTTCTTCAATCCAAGGTTTAAGGATTGATTTCAATCCATAACTACTCAAATTAAACATATCAAATAAACCGTATTGTAGGTCATCATTTTCTATTGTAACATCACCGGATTGATTATCGTAAAAAAACATCGCATCACCTGATTCATCAGCAAAGGTGGTAAATATAGTATGTGGTATTGGTTTTAAATTACCATACTTCTTATCTAACCATTTGGTTACAACACTATTCATTTTACTTTCAGTTATAATTACTTTCATAATGCGTGGGGGTTATTCATCTATATGGTGTTTAGTAGGATGATACTTACCACAGTGATTACAATGCCAAGTGGTGTAATGAACCAAGTCAACGTCCATACCATATGTTTCTTCAATCCAAGGTTTAAGGATTTGATTTAAGTTATATCTACTCAAATTAAACATATTAACTAAATCGGATTGTAGGTTATCGTCTTCTATTGTAACATCACCGGATACATTATCGTAAAAAAACACACTCTTACCTGAATCATTAGCAAAGGTGGTAAATATACTATGTTGTATTGGTGTTAAATTACTATACTTTTTCTCCAACCATTTGGTTACGATACTATTCATTTTACTTTCACTTATAATCATTTTCATATATATAAATACTATGGAATAAAGTTATGACAACTTTTTTATCCAACTAAATTGATAATCGTTTAGTGTGTCTATTTTAGATGTTTTTATATTATAACGGTCTTCTAACCATTCTGACATTAGAATACTTATTTCTCGGTCAGACAAATCAAATATGTCTTTTAAAAAACACCAAACGATACTGTATCTTATATGAACTTCTTTGGTGGCCCAATTATATACAATTATTTTTTCATTCTTTAAAAAGTAAAAGACATAGTATTCACTTTGTACATCTCGATATGGTTCCAAATTACCATAGTTGGTGTTAAGAAAATTAATAACGGTATGTTTAAGTTTGTCTGTCATATGCGTAAAGATAAAGATTAATATATCAAAATAAAACATTTCTATTGATAAGGTGGGGGAAATTATATATATTTGTAAATAAAACAGAACATACTATGGAATTAATTAAATCATTAGAGTGGAGATATGCCACCAAGAAAATGAATGGGGAGAAAATCCCACAGGATAAATTAGAAAGAATTTTAGAGGCAACAAGATTGGCCCCGAGTTCATATGGATTAACACCTTACCAAGTAATTGTGGTGGAGGACCAAGAGTTAAAGGATAAGTTAGTACCGGCATGTTATGGACAAACTCAACTAAAAGATTCTTCAGCTGTATTGGTATTTGCGGTGTGGGACACGATTGACGAAAACGCGGTGGAGGATTATATTAATAACATTGCAATACAAAGAAATATTCCTGTAGATGTATTAGGAGATTTCAAAGGTATGATGGTAGGAACAATCAATAGTATGACTGAAGAACAAAAGACTACATGGGCTCAGAAACAAACATATATCGGATTAGGTTTCTCATTAGTTGCATCAGCAGTAGAAGATGTTGACTCTACTCCAATGGAGGGATTTGTTCCTTCACAAGTAGATGAGGTATTAGGTCTTAAAGAATTAGGATTAAAGTCCTCAGTTATTCTTACATTAGGATATAGAGATACGGAAGGAGATTCACTATCTACTATGAAGAAAGTAAGGAGAGATAATTTATTCATCAGAAAATAATAAAGAGGGGGAAGTAACATTCTCCCTTTTTTTATATTTATTAGTATGAACTTACAAGAACAAACAAACAGGATAAAACAAATGATGGGGATTAACGAATCTCTATTTTTCCGAAGAAGAAGTAATATAGAGGTAATAAAAGAATTACTACCATATTTTGTAAATGATGTTTTTGATGATGAGGATTATACTAACTTTGACGAGTTTAAATACCAACTAACAATAAGAACGTTAGAACATTATCTTAAAGTAACCCACGAGTTATATTGGGACCAACTACCGGAACAAGAAGAGATAGAGTTTGTTAATTATTTATGTGTTATATTTAACGATACAATTAAAGAACTTTACAAGTCTAAGATTAAAGAAAAATACTAAACGATAAAACCATTCGTTCATAGTCCTACGTTTCACTCCGGAATTCACTCATAGTTTCATCCTTTACTATTTTCTGTATATTATAGTATACAAAAACTCACAATATACCACATAATGTATAATATAATATACATCGTATCATTTTCGTATATATACGGATAAATACGTATATGTATAAGAAATCCACTTATTTATACATAACAACTTCTATCTGTATAAAAAACTCAATAATTTATACATATACCCTATAAGGTATATAACAATCAATCCTATTTAGATTATACCTCATCAGGTATACATTTTACTATCAATAGTCAATGGTAAACAATTCCCCCCATTAACGGGGGATGAAATCCCCCTCTTAAGAAGGGGACAAACTACAGACACGATTAGTTATCCGGTATGGTGTTCATTATTAATGAATGTTCAGTTACACTGAACAAAGGAATGAAATGAACATTAGTGGATGTTTACATAAGTTATGTTTTGTATCAGTGTAGTCAGTTTTAAACTCACAAGAGTGATACAAATAATAACTTTTAAGAGTGTCAAGTGTCTCTATAGTGTCCCATATTATACCTTATTGAGTTGGTCCATTAGTGGTCAATTAATACCCCCTGACGGGTCGTTGAAGATACTATCCTAACACACTACGTGTTCCACCGCATCATACACCATAACTAACATAATTTACTGGGAAACGTATATACCTAAAAAACTGGTCCTACAGACCCCTACAGAGGGGAAAAAGTGGTCTCTGACATAGCGTCATGACACTATTGGGTGGTAAAAAGTGGTAAACTCTGTATCAAATGTGGGGGGAAAAGTGGGTAAAAGGATTATCCCCATCGTAAATCACGACTGACATTTTGACAAAATCAAGAAATTTAACATAAAAAGTTATCAACAATTCCCCCCATGAGTATGTAGAATAAACATTATGTCTGTATATTTATTAACAAATAAGTGTTAGTAATATGTACCAAAACAGAACAAGTCTAAATAAGAATCAGAAATCACTAAACAATTTCACAACTGAGGTGGTGAAAGAGGGGGATAAGTATATTGTGAATTATAGTTATGAGCAGTACACCGGAGTGTGTGAATACAATCACATTCTTTTTCCGGGACAAAGGAAACCCATATCACAAAGGGTTTTATTATTAACCGAGTGTGACATGGGGGATATTATAGAGAAGATAAATATAGATTCCCCTCTGTCAAGTGAGGACCTGACATCAATAACAATGGAGATAAGAGAACACTCACTTCAATGTGTGGAGGACTTTATTTCAATGGGGGACTAAAAGTTTGGGTCGTCATCAGGTAACTGACCAACAATATGTTTTCTCCACCACTTCACAAAGGAATTCCCTTCAGGAAGTTTCTGAGCAACCACTTCCCCCACAAAGATAAGTAGGGTAATTACAATTAAGATGTCAAAGATAATCATCATAGTAGTATAGTTATTTTGGCATCCTTATACATTGATTCGGCAAGTGCTTTGGCCTGTGATGGACTATTTGCCTGAATTGTTGTCTCGATTGTATCGTTCTTTAGATACACCATTACTCTGTACGTTTCCATAGTTAAAATATTTTAGACCACAAAGATAAGAAGAAATTATTATATTCACAACAAATAAGACAATTCTTTACCAATTATTTTCAAAACCACGTAGGGTCCATTATCATATTCTCAGTAAATGGGGGATTTATATAAAAATATAAAGCGCTGTGGAGTCTACTCTTCCACCACCCGGTCCGCCCCCTGTTGGGTTGATTACCAATTCAGTGATACAAAGATACAAAAAATAATTGTAACCACAAACAAATTTCAATATATTTATTAACATATGGAACAAATAACTAAAAAACAGGAACGTGCACTCGATAAGATGATTAAGGTTATCAGTCGTAGATTCCCTTTCATCACCGGATGGAAACCATCAGAGGACTTTCTTGCCTACGATACAATGTTAAACATTGACTTTATAATTGACATTGATAAGTTGGGGGAGTTCTTTAATACCGAACTTGAACCATACTACAGAAGAGTCATTGATAGTGACGGACCTTATGAAGTATATTCGTTGGGGTCACCATTTGATTATGATAAGAACCCCCACATTAAAGACTTATCATACGACACCTCAGCAAAGATTGAAGAACTACTTACTAACATGAACTCTGAACTACCGGAAGGATTCAGTATCACTTACACCTACGAGAACTTCAGAGGGGATTATGTAGAGATACCACGTAACATCAGACGTGACCATTACTTATTAACATAACACCGGAGGGAGGTGTTCATAACTTTTGATAACTCCTCCCTACATTACCCCCTATACCGGGGGCTACCCCCTCCCTCCCCCGTATCCCCCCTCCATATATGTCATTCTGTCAGTCAAATAGGGGGGATAATCCCTTAAACAAAGTATTCGTTAAAAAAAACCATAAAAAATTTTTGGGAAAAAATCCCCCCGTTTATGATGGGTGTCAAATAGTGAAAAAAAATTTTTGGGATTTTTTTTGGGAAATTTGACTATTAAAAGTCAAATGTCTATGTTTGGGTATTATAAATTATTAATCAAAAATATTATGTACGAAGAAGACGTAGCGGAAAGACCAAGAGAAATTGGGGATAGACCAATGATGGAAGAATCAAGACCAATGATGGAAGAATCAAGACCAACAGGTAACGATGTGGATATGGTAAAACAAGATTACCGAAGTAAACAAGAAACACTTAGGGATTACGAAATCAATATTCGTTTTTTGAGTGTGGGATGTATTGTTAGTGTGGGGTGTAGACAGATTCCATTTACAAATGTAGGTGATGCGATGGTGGAAGTTAACAAGTATGTTCAAAATCCAAATCAGGAAAGAGAGAGATGGTATAAGATATTTGATTCTGCTGAGTAAATAAAAAATTATAGTATGGATAAAAAAGAGGTATCAAAGAAAGCGGGTTACTACTTGGACTTTTTAAATAAGGGTTCTAAAGAGGGGTATGAGTTTGAGTATTCTGAAGAGGATATAATAGACGGTAAGAATAAAATTTATTTGACTTTAAATATTGACTGTGAGGTTTATGTATTTGGGGAATTACATAAGGAGGAAATTCTTGAGGAATTAAATGAGGAGGAGTCTTACGTAAGTTTTGGGTTTGACATACAAAGTGTATTTATAAAGATTGTAAATAAGGATAAGTTTTTCAACAAGTATATTATTCAATTAAAGGAATATATTAAGAAATCTGATTATGGTAAATCTATACAGGCTGTTAATTTCTATCGTAGGAAAGGTAGTGAGATATATCCCCCTGAAGTATCTATTTCAATTAAGTCGGACATTAAGATGATGTCACATGAGTGGTTTGATTCTTGTGTTAATATTACGAGTTTATTAAGAAAGTATTCTAGTGAAAAGGGTTTTAAACAATTGGAGTATCTCACCCCTATGTCTATGATGAATGGTTATGTGTTTAATTCGTAAATAATATATATGGAAACAGAAGATGATTTAAATTACGGAATTTATGGTCAACCTGCGGTAATTACTCGTGTGGTTGATAGGTTGGGTGAGTTGGGAATTTATGGGACAGGTGGTAATGCTATTGACCCTAATGATTTTGGTTCTTCACATAACAAGGACATTTCAATTCCCGAAACATTCAAGGATGTTTTATTGAAGTTATGTCCTGAAATTAAAGATGTTGTTTCTATTGGTTATAGAGAGAATAGTGTATATGACCCAATTGGAACATTTAATCCGATATATAAGTATTTGGTTGGTGTTGATTTATATTTTGATGACCACAATGGTATGAAGAAAAGTAAGAATGAATACGGTAAGGAGATTGGGGATTATTTTAGAATGACTTATGGAAGTGAGATGGATTTTATATCCTTTCACGTTCAGTCATTTATATTTCCCCCCGAGAAGAGTAATCGTGATAAGTTCTTGGAGTTGTTCGGTAAGGTGTAACCCGACCCGAACTCCCTTCGGTCGATTTCAAATCCCCCCGCCCCTTTTTTTTTGAAATTTATTGTTTATATTTTTAATTATAAAATAAATAATAATGTTTAGTATTAGATTTATAGATAAGAGTGATGAGGCTCCGTGTGGTAAAGTTCTCGGATTAGTTTTTGAGGAAGCCTCTTGGTTATATGGTGATGATGAGTTACCCTTTAAGTTTGAGATTCTTGTTATGGGGGAATCTGTTTGGACCACCGACCTTTATCCGGGTATGTGGGCATCTTGGGATACTTTGGATAATGACAATTTTGTTGCGGTGATTAAGGATGGTCGTGGTAATATTGTATCACAATTTAAATATGATGTTTGGGTTAATCGAAATGCTACCGAACAATTTTTTGATACGTGGATGAATCGGAATCCCCACACCAAAGGAATTGTTATTGGTACTCACGACGGGACAACCGGTGAATGGGTTAAACATGTAAAAAACAAATCCACCTTTGCGGTATTGGTTGAGGCCTCTAAAAAACAATTTGATGAATTGGTTGAGAATTATTTAAATTTTGATAATGTCTTATTTAGAAATAATGTTATCACCGGCAAAGGTGGGGATGTTGAATTTTATGAGTTTGGATTGGGGTTAACAAATACCATAATCGAATCACATTGTAAGAGTCACCTTAACGAAGGTGAAGAATTTACCATTGTTAATATGACATCGGTTGGTGTTAATGATTTAATTATTCAGGAGAAATTGGAATATGATTTGGATTGGTTGCATTTGGATACCGAATCCATTGATGATGAAATTATTATGTCATTGGATTTTGATAAAATTGTTAAACCAAAATTAATTGTATTTGAAACAATCAATTTCTCTAAAGAAAGAATTGGTAATAGTGAGAGAATTGATAAACTATTTGGTTGGTTGGAATCTAATGGGTATAGAGTCAAGAATGATTATTGGAATTCATTTGCCTTTTTAAAATAACCCCCGATTTTTTGTGTCTCTCCCGGACCGGACTCCCTTCGGTCGTATTCAAATCCCCCCGCCCCCTTTTTTTGGATAGTTAAGTATTTATAATTAAAATAATATGAATACAACAGAACAAGAGCTTAAAGAAATACTTGATTATCAAATTGAGACAATAATAAGAAAGGGGACAACATATGAATTTCAAATTATTGACTCACCATCAATTATTATTGATGGGAAAAGTTTTTTAGCTTACACGCATACCATACATAGAATTAGGGAACATCAATTAACCTCAAAATTTAATTCTATTAGAGAAGAATTTGAGAATAGAAATGAATACGAAATGGTTGATTTAATATTAACATCTATGGAATTTATTTTATCATTCTTGGAGGAACATAAAGGTAAAAAGGTATTCGTTATGGGTGATTCGGGTTCAAATCAAGTTGGTCCATTTATGAGAAGCAAAACTATTAGAGTAATAGTGGTTTAATCCCCCCTTTTTTTGATTAGTGTATATTTATTTGTATGGAATATATTATTGACGAATCTAAATTAACTAATATTGTTTTAAAATATCTAAACCAATCTTTTGATGGGTTTGAAGACATGGATTATAATTGGGCCGACTTTAATTGTGGTATGGGTGTTTGTTGTGATATGTTTGCAATTGGTTTTGTTCTTCCCGATAAAGAATACGATGATTATTTATTTAAGTTGGTTGATGGTGAGAACTATAATCATTATGGAAATTATCCGAAAGAACTTATGGATGAGTTACCTGAACCTTGTTATGATTTGCCGGATATCACCGAATCCCGATTTGATACCCTATGGTTGGGAGATGAACTTATTGACGAACTTATTAATATGTTTGGTGGTATGAATGTTTGGGGTAAATCATTTTTAAATATTGTTAATCAAAAATATGGAACAACCGCATCTCAGATTGGTTAATTTGTATACATCCCGAACCGGACTCCCTTCGGTCGTTCTCAAATCCCCCCCGCCCCCTTTTTTTAACGTTTTAGGATATTTATTTATATGAGATTTATTATAACAGAAGAACAGTATGATAGAATGTTTAATTCCAAACTTTGGTTAAGACGTAACTATGATTTGGTTAAACAGGAATTGAAGGCGACAATGGACTTCACCCGGGACCGTATTTGTGATAAAGATGAATTTGAAAATTTTGAATATTATTTCTTCTCCGTGTTTATGGATTGCCTTCACCCTTATTATTATGAGGAAACCAATTTTAACTATAAAGAATTTCAATCTACCTTAACCGATATGTTCTATGTTGAATGTACCGAGTTTTATTTTGAAGGTAGAGAAAAATGTTAACCCAAACTCCCCTCCCTTTTTTTTTCAAAAAATAATTGATTAATTAAAATGTTACTATTATCTTTGTGGTGTAATTACAAAGGCTAGTATAGTTTTAAACCCGACTATATCATACGGCATTAACATGGGTTAATTAAAAAAATTATGATTGAAACACAAAACACAAACGCAGGAACTATTCTTTCTCCTGCCGAGAATGACACAAAAGTTGTTATGAGCGGAAAAGTGAATTTGGCCGAATTAAGTAAATTGGCCGTTAGTAAATTAATTAGCTTAACAAACTTTCAATTCTTTGAAGGTAAAACCGGAAAACATTATCTTATCTATATAGATGAAAGTCCGGCATCACAAGTTACGGCTGGAGCCATCGAAATCGGATGGGGTCAAGACAAAAAATATAATCCAAAACCTATTTACCAAAGACCGGGTGGTCAACATTCAATTAAAATTCAAAAAAGTATTTTATTGGATTTCTTATGTGGTGAAAGAATTGGTACATTGGTTTTCTACAAAGAAAACAGATTGTCATCTGAAGACGTTGTTGACGGAGTTCAGAGAGGAACAATCATTCAAAAATTCCTTAATAACAATTTAATATTACAAGGTAATCAAGCTTCAAAATTTTGGGCGTATTGGATGCACGAAATTATTAAAGGAGCTTCCCAAACACATTCACCTCAATTATCTAACGAATGTATTAAATTACTTAATTCAATCGCAAATAATAAATCAATTCCTGTGGTTAAATTTGAAAATTTGCCAATGAATATTAAACAAGAAATCAGACAGCTAACTTTGGATTACAAAAATATCATTGCTGTTAAGTTTTGGTGTTTGGAAGACCAAAAGGTTATTAGTTTTGATGATATCGATTATGATGAAGACAAAGTTATTGAAATGATTCGTTTCAAATTTAATAAACTGAATTTACAACAAAAACCGGTACAACCAATCCACTTGATTTGGGGTTCATCATCTATGTTTAATAACATCTCAAGAAGTTATGTTCAATCAAACCCACATCTATTATCATTGATTGGTTATGGTTTGGTTGGTAAAGAAGAAAAAGACGACCAAAGATTACGAACTATAAACGAAATCATTATTCGTAGTATGTTAATTTTCGATAAACAATTGAAATGGGGAACAGGTATGTCTGAATTTGCTGAAAAAATTCTTGATGGAGCATTTGAAGACCCTAAAGAGGTTTCTAAATCTAAAGTTTTTATGGAGAATTTTTTACCAAAAAGATTAACTAAAGTTTTTACTGAAGATTTTATCGATGAAACTAATAATGTTAGAAGAATTGAAATCGCTAAAGAATTAATTGGAGATAAACAAAAAACCGTAATACAAAGAGTTTTCTTTTTAGGGTTAATGACATTCTCTAATTATATCATGGAAAATAAAATTACTCAAAAATATTTTTCAGGGGATTCTCCAACAACAAGATTATTTAATTTCGTTGAATTACTATCAAAAGTAACTGCAACCATGTCATTGATATCTGTAGATAAATCAGAATGGGTTGATGGTGAAGTTAAACCAATATTATCTAAATATGGTTTGGTTGATATGTATACTCAAAATGAAAAATTATTTAATGACTTCATTCGTTTAAGTAGAAATGCTCGTAGTGATGATGGAATGGTTCTTAATTTAATACAACAAATGGTTGAATTGATTGACGAACGTGTTATCTAATTATAAACCCCACCCCATAAAGGTGGGTTTTTTATTTATGAAAGTATTTATAAATAAAACATTATATTATGAAAAAATTATTATCAAGTATTTTAACCTTTTTAGGTTTTAATAAAAAACAAGCTGATTTTGAAAAGGCGTTAAAGATTTATAAAGGTAAGTTTGCATTCTGTGGAGCATCAGGAGCGGTCGCTACCGGTAGAATGATTACGGTTCAAGGCAAACAATTTCAAGAAGGTCGTTCTGTATGTCCTGTTATGACAGGTCCATCGGTTGCCAATCTTAAATTAGTTCCAGACCCATCTACTACACCTGATGGTACCGAAAAAACTGTATGGTCATTCTTTTGGTATTACGATGAGGTACCACAAGCTCCGACTTGGGAAACATCAACTACGGTAAACCGTTCATTTGTTATTGGTGATACACCAACAACTCAAATGAGTAATATGTTCTGTATGCCATGTAAGGTTATTAAATCTGTAAATGGTGTTGAATTGGCGGAATGTTTTGGTCCACTTAATGAGGCGGCAATTCCATTACGTAGAGCGGTTAGTGTTAAACCGGGTGAAACATCTGTAACACAAGCACCTGAAGGGGCAACATATCCTGTTGGAACAATAATCCCATCGTTGGATGCTATTGAATCTTAATAACAACTAAACCTAAAAAATAATCCCCCATTTCTTTTTGGATTGGGGGATATTTATTTATATGAAGTTTATAATTACAGAACAAGAAAAAAGAAATATCCGTGAGTTATATGGTTTAATTGTTGAGAATGATAGTGCAGAACTATTAAATTACGCAAATAATTATATTGACACACACTCTTGTGAGACAATTTATCAGAATTTATTATCATTTCAAAATGCGGTTAACTCGGGGAATCCAAAAATGTCTGATAAAGACAAACAAGAGTTAAGTAAAAATTTGAAGGACATGAAAAGTTACAAAGATTGGTTTTGTGATACAGTAAAAGAAAAAATGAAGGAAAGATTTCAGGAAGAGGGTAGAAATAATCCGGAAAATTTAAAAACATACATGTGTTGGTTCTCAACAAATGTTACAAAAACAAATTTAAAGCCTTGTAAACCTAAATCAGACCCTGTCCAACCTAGTTCAGGTCCTGTTCAAACTAAAACAACACCAAATCAACCTAATGTTAATACTATACCAACAAATAATCAAACACCAAAATCTAATGACAGACCGATTAGACAAGATGATTTGAATCCTAATGTTGATGATGATACTGAAATTTAAAAAATGAAAATTATAATCACTGAAAGACAGAATAAATTATTGGTGGAGGGTTTACCTGCGTCACTTCGTAGAAGATTTAATTTTAAAATGATTAAAGACCATTTGGATTTTTCCCTTTTAGAATCAACTAACCCTTGTGAGTACGATAGTGCAGGTAATTTTGTTAGTGATATGTGCAATATGATGGTGGAAGACCTTATTGACGATTTTTATCAAGATACTAATGAAGATGTTGATAATAAAACTAAAGATGATTTATATTATTTTATGGTTTATAATTTTGGTTACTATCTTAAAAAATTCCATAAACAACAATGTGTATAATTAATCTATCCTAACCGGTGGATTTTTTATTTTTCCGTATATTTATATTAAAAAGATATTATGAAACATATATTAAACAATTTGACTGAACAGGAAAAACAAGCAATCCTTGAACAGCACAAAGGAGGAATGAAAGTTGTAAACGAAAATTTCTCAAAATTAATTAAAGCAACACTTGGTGATGCAAAACCATTGGTTAGCGAACAATCGGGTGACCAAAACACTCATAGATATGATGCTGGTGTAGAAAGTCCGGGTATTGAAAAATTCTTAACTAAACCTGATGATGTAACAATCACAAATGGTTTACAAAATCAATTAAGAAATGACCCTTATGGTAAAGGAAAAATTGTTATTATTTTTAATGGTGAGAAATTCAAAGAACCGGGTGCATTTATGAATAAAATTAAAGGGGATTCCCAAAGTGGGAAATGTTATGAAATAACAAATTATGAATATAACAATCGTTTCATTCTAAATACTCAAATTAAGATTACCGCAAATGGTGTTGAATGTAAAAAACAAAATTCACCGGTAAAAATTACCGGAGGTACTGGTAATAACCAAACAAAACCTACACCAAAAAAAGTTTGTAAACATAAAATTAGTAACCCGTGGGAGAACAAAGATATGTCTGATTGGACTAGTCGAGGGAGTATTAAAGGGTTTCAAGAATATTGCTCTAAATACGGATTATGGTATAAAGAGTTATCTGATGGAAGTAAAGTACCTTGTACATCAAAAGATATTGATGGTAAATGGGGTTGTTGTTCTCAAACTTGTTATAATAACCGACCAAAACGTAAAAATACGGGAGCATAATATAATAACCCACTTTAACGAGTGGGTTTTTTATTTGTTTTTTAATTCAATCAATTTTAATTCAACAAACTTCCCATAGTTTTCAAATGTAAAAAATTTGTCATATAATTCACGACACTTTTTTTGATTATTAATTATTTGTTCAGGGGTATTGGATTTCCAGTATTCTAAAGTTTTATCATATAACTTTTCGAGAGTGTTTTCAATTATGATATAATCTTGCCAATTTATTAAATCTTCAAAAGGTAATACATTGTTATCATTTAGGACAATAGGTATTCTACCTAATGATAGTACTTGATAAAATCTAATTGAAAAGTTTCCGGCACCTCTATTACATAATGTGAAATGAGAATTTAAAATGTTATTCTTAAATTCTTTAATTAAATTTGTGTCATGAGGAACTCCTCCCCAAAATTTTTTTCTTATAATAAAGTTTGTGTTGACTAATTCTTTGGAATTAAAAAAATCACAAGTTTCTCGTCTTTTAGTTAGATGTTCATTTTTTCCATAAAAACCACAAAACCCTATTAATGGTTTTTCTGTTTTATTTAATGAAGTGAATTTATCTAAAAAAGGGGTAAAAATATATGGTAAAACATATTCATTTTGTTTTAATTTTTCACGGTTTGATGATGTTCTAAATAAAATAAAATTTTCAGAGTTTTCTAATTCGTGTTCGTAATCACTTACTAAAAAAGAAACCACTTTTTTTTCATTTGGATAACTTCTTAATATATTGTTTATTTCTTTTGGGTTAGCATTACCAAATTCAATTTTACCACAAACAATAAAGTCGCATTCATTTTTATCAACTTCAATATGATTTACATAATTTTTAAAAAAATGTATGGTGATGTTTTCAGAATTGGGTTCAAAATAAAGTTTTAATCTTTCAATGTTCATATTAATAAATATTGTATATTTATTAATATGAACAAGAGAATTATAAAATTAACGGAATCAGATTTAAGAAATATCATCAAAAGAGTAATCAGTGAACAGTTCGATATGGACTATTATGATATTATTTTAGATTTGTATAATGAGGTTGGACTTGAGGGTATGACCTATGACGAAATTAAATATTTAAAAAGTGGTGGTGAGAGCAATATCCCTGAAAGATTTTTGGGTGGTGATGTGGATATTGAAGATGAGGAAGAAGACTTTGAAAAAACAGGTCTTGATACATTTAAAGAAATTATGGATTCTAATAGACATAAGGTTGTGGAAACCGCACCTGATGGTAAATTAAGAATCGTATTTAAGGAATCTGAAGAACTTTTAAACGACCTTTCAAATATTATACCTGAACCATTATTGGAAGTTAAACAAGGATATATTATAATCATTGTCCCACAGAATTGGACTGATGATATTTTCGGAGAAGAAATATAATTTAAAACCCCACTTTAATCGGTGGGGTTTTTTGTTCCATATTCAACAACGGATTTACATTTTTCACTTTGACGTTGACCGCCAGCGTAAGTTCCATTTATTTTTTCACCATTATCAAGAACATCATTAATCATTTTTGTGTAACTAGTTGATTTATTTTCTTCCATCCATTCAATTGTTGATAAAATATCTCCATCTTTACCGGGTGTTTTTGTTTCTTTAACACCATTTTGGATAATGTCTTCAACCATTGACGTTGGCATATACTCAGTATTTAGGGTGTGTCTCACACCATTTTTAAGGGTGTCTTCCATTTTATTATCAAAAAACTTCATTACATCAACGTGATTAGTTTCTTTAACACCTTCAATAATAACCTCGTTGATTACATATTTAGGGATATTCCAATCACATTCAATGGTTTCTTTAACACCATTTTCAACAATTTCATCTAACCTTTCATCACCATCTAACCAATCACCATATTCGGTATGTTTCACCCCACCTTTAATAACACCCTCAACCCAACTTTTATTTTCGTTATCATTAAATTGTGTCAACTTAACACCCTTTTTAATAATTTTTTTGACTCTATTGGGTAATTCATTCATTAATTCAATAGTTTCTTTCACACCACCATCAATGATGTCTTCAATTTCACCTTCGGTAATGTTTATTTCCGAACGAGTTTCTTTCACACCATTTTGAATGGCGTCTTCAATTAATCGGGTTTTATTGAATGGGTATGAGGTGATATGATTCACCCCATTTTTAGAACCATTTATAATATTATCTTCTACCCATTTGGTGATGTATTGTTGATGCTCCACAACATCCAACGAAGTGAACTCAAATATTTGGTTGAAGAAGTTGTAGTTATACCACAGAGTTTTAGCGTCGGTTAGTTCAATAACCCATTGTTTATTATCCGTAAAAATTAACCAAGTTGAACCATTGTGGGTATAGGTATCCACACCTTTTGTCCAACTATTGATTAATGTTTGTATTATTTTCTCCATAAAGCAAATATAATGAATTATTTTAATAGTTTCAAATATTTATATACATAAAACTTATTATAACAGACCGACAATACAAATTATTGAAGATGGATTCTTCCATTATTTAATTTAGATTAACATGAATAAAAAATTAGAATACTCATCCCTTATTAAAAAATTAATTTCTTGCGAAAGTCGTGAGCAATTATCTGACACTATTAAAGAAATTAATGAATTTAATAAAGAATATTCTATTACCTCAAGGTCGGAAGAATTTAAAAAATTTGAAATTGTTATTGGAATAATGAGAGTCAAATTAAAACGTAAACACGATATTATAGAAAACCAATTGAGGAGTAAAAAACAAAATAACAAGACTAATATGAAAATAATTATAACTGAAAGTCAGTATAAAATATTGGAAATGAATGATTCAATTAAAAGAAGATTAAAAGGTGTCCAAATATTTTTAGATAAATTGATGGAAACTATGTATCCGTGTGATTACGATGATGAATATTCTTTTATGAGTGGAGTAATCTCGGAGGCCAGAACCTATTTTGACGATGTCGATGATTTTCAAGGAATGGATAAAAGTGATTTTTTAGAAACATTAGAAACTCATTTTGAAGATGAAATTTACAACTACTTTTTGGAAAGATGTTCTGATGAAGAAATGAATGAAGATTTAGGGAGATGGTTTAAAGAGAAGTGGGTTGATGTGAGCAAAAAAGTTAAAGGGAAACACCCCCCTTGTGGAAGAAAGGATGCGGATGGAAAGTCATATCCGAAATGTCGTCCATCAAAAAAAGTTTCAAAGGAAACTCCAAAGATTGCGTCATCATACGATAAGGAAGATAAAAAGAAAATGACTCAACAAAAAAGAAGAGCGGAAAAGAAAGACCCAAAGATAGGGACAGGGAATAAACCAACAATGACACATTACGAAAAGAAATGAAAATAATAATTACAGAATCACAGTACAATAGAATATTCAACGAATTAGATGATAGTTTTTACGGTTCAGTTGAGGAGACCAACTTTGTTGTTGGTGACTTAATAAATGAAGCGGAATATCAAGGACGTAAAGTTCAACTTGGTAAAATTATGCAAGGGGATGTTAAAAAATCTAAAGTATACGTTAAGAACGACAAAGGAAATGTTGTTAAGGTTAACTTTGGGTTTGGTGGAAAATCTGCTCACGGAAAAAGAATGACCATTAAGAAAAATAATCCTGCTAGAAGGAAATCTTTTAGAGCAAGAATGAATTGTGATAATCCGGGACCAAGATGGAAAGCAAGATATTGGGCGTGCAGAACTTGGTAATATGGATGTAAAAATTAAATACGATAAATTATTTTCAGCATTTGAAAAATTGATGGAACCCTATTCCAATTTGGACCACACCGAAAAATCTTATGATTATTGGGTTCAAGAAAAAGGAGGTTATGTTGATTGGGATGTTTTGAATTTTTATAACGATATTGAAGAAGATTACGAAGATGATGATTGGGTTATGCAATATCAAACCGAACATGGTGATGAAGGACGACCTGAAGATTTGCCAACCTTAACATATGGTCAAGGTTATTCATTTCCAAATATAGAAACAATGTTTAACCAATATTTTGATGAATTATTAAAAGATTGGTTTGAAAAAACATATGGTTTTGAGGTTAAAACAATTAATAAAATTTAATAAATCATATTTATAATTAAACTTATATTATGTCAAAATCAAAGAAAGAGGGTAAACCTAAAAAAAACAGAGTAAATGTTGTTAAGAGATTAAAAATAATTAATAAAAACAACGAAATCCTCTCAAGATTGAAGTCCGAATTATAAAAATACATTTACTGTTTCAAACATATTGACTATTTTTTTAAAAACGACTATATGGAAGAATCAGAAATTACTAGAACAATTAAATTCGTAGACAAGAAATGTATTATAAAACCTATGGAAGGTCAAACAGGTAAAACAGAATTGTGGTCATCTGCTCCTCCCATCACAAATTTGAGAAATATCTTTTTCAAATATCAAGGAATTAATTATTACTTAATGGCTTCATCAGAAGATTAAATAAATCCCCACCTATAAAGTGGGGTTTTTTATTTATCCATATATTTATAATAAAGAATTTTAAATTATGAAAAATATAATTACAGAAGAACTTGGGTATATGAAATACCTTTTGGGGTATCAACGTGGTGTTGTTATTTCAGAACAAGAAATTGGTGAAGCTCCTGCAAATCCACCTGTTAGTCAAAAAGAAAAAAATGCACAAGAGGGTTATCAACTAATGATTGATGGGGCAAAAGCAACTTTTGGTACTGATGAACAAAAAATAATAGATGGTCTTAATAAGGTTCATAGTCTTCGGGAATTGAACCGATTATTCACATTATTTGCTGATAAAAAAACAGGATATTCTAGTTTTACGGATATGATTAGAGGAGAATTTAGTAAAGGTGATGATTTAAATAAAATTATTGCAAGATTAATTAAGTTCAAATATACTATTAAACCAAATATTGACGGTGATAAGTTTCCATTTTTGAAATTCACACCAATGACAAAACCATTGACGGATGCTCCACCTGCGGCACCTGCGGCACCTGCAGTACCAGAGCAGGAAAATAAAGAACATTGGGACGATGTTGTTAATTACTATACAAATAATAAAGACCAAAATTGGGAGTTTGTTGAAAATGTTGTGGAAACATATGATGGGATAAACTATGACACTATTAAGGTAAAATCTACGAATCAAAGTGATAGTGATTCATACATGAACCTTTATGATGATGGTGAGGTATATTTTTGGAATAAAGGTCAAGGGACTGGTAAAAGTAAAGGTACTTGGGAATGGGACGGAACAAAACCTGTTATAAAATTTAAAGATATTTCAAAAAACGCTTCAGGATATGTTCAACCAACTGATACTGATTGGAGTGCGGTAACTGAAGATAATAAAGTAATTGGATTAAACGCTAAAGGCCCTTTAGTTAAACAAGTTCAACAAAAATTAATTGAATATGGGTATAGTGGTACAACTTCGGGTTCTGTAACAACAGATGTACAAGGATGTAAAGACGATGTTGAAAAATGTGATGGTATGTATGGACCTACGACTAAACAAATGGTTAAAGAATATCAAAAAGATAATGGTTTGGCGGTTGATGGTATTGTTGGTCAACAAACATACGATTCGTTAATTTAACATTTATATTTATAAAATAATAACCCCCTTGATTGGGGGTTTTTTATTGCCTATATTTATGTTTATGTCTGACATCAAAGTTATAGTTTATAGTGCAAATATTGGGGGTTATGATAATTTCATTGACCTAAAGAACTATGACCCTAATGTTGAGTATATATTATTCACTGATGACACTGAATTTAAATCTGATGTTTGGGAAGTTAAATCAGTTGATTTTTTAACGGATACATTAGACAATCGTAAGAAAGCCCGATATATTAAACTGAACCCTCATTTGGTCTTACCCCCTCACGATATAAGTATTTGGATTGACCATTGTTTAGAACCAAGATTTGAGGATGTTAGTGAATTGTTAAAATATCTTAATTTTGGGAATTCATCAATTATGTGTTTTCCACATCCTGAAAGAGATTGTTTATATGATGAGGGTCAGGTTGTGTTGAAATTAAAATTAGACACACCAGAGATTGTTAACACACAAATGAATAGGTATCATTCCATGTCATTTCCAAGAAATTATGGTTTATTTGAAAATGGATTTATTGTTAGAAGAAATAATCTTAAATCAAAAATGTTTAATGAAACATGGTGGAAAGAAATTTCAAAAAATAGTGGTCGAGACCAATTATCTCAAATGTTTGTGTCTTGGTCAATCGGTGTTGACATAACACCAATTCTTAATTGTGGACTTATGGCTGATAATATATTTTTATCTGAAAAAATAAAACATAAAAATCCTTTTAAATTGTAATGGATAAGTTATACGGTTTAAGAAAACTTATGAAAGTATTATATCCGGATGTTAAATTTGTTGTTCGTATCACTAAAAAGAAAAATTACGAAATAATTGTTAAAAATGTGAAGTATACTGAATACAATCAATTAACGTTTCACAGAATTTTAGTATTAAAAAGTGGTAAGGAAGTAATAATTGATAATTTTATTAATGATATCACCGGATTTTATCCTTTTGTGAACGAAGATAATTGT
>Ga0209500_10000566_pt1 | contig 31513 bp, 34 predicted proteins | sample S_140212_EF_Meta_FD_187323 | JGI IMG/M metagenome (GOLD analysis project Ga0209500, IMG submission 187323) | Freshwater microbial communities from Lake Simoncouche, Canada to study carbon cycling - S_140212_EF_MetaG (SPAdes) (version 2) | ecosystem: Environmental > Aquatic > Freshwater > Lake ...
TTAGAAATAAAATATTAGTATAGTATATAACTCAAATGCCGAAATCATCGTATAGCGAATTAAGAGAAGCAAAGAAGAAAGCAATTTCTGAAAAGGGGGTCGTTGTTGCCCCACCAGCAGTATTGGTTAAGGAGAGTGCCTGTTTTGTAATGAGTCCTCCTCCCTCCACCGTTATTAGTCCCGAAGTCGTGGAACAGGTTAAGCAGAAACTTAAGGAAGATAAACTTGCCGAACAAAAGCAGAAGAAGCGTGACTATCAGCGTGAATATATGCGTGAATACAAGAAGGATGTTCCCGTTGATGAGGGCGACAAACTCAAGAAAAAGGTTAAGCGTTCTTTGAGTGGAATTGACCCTGCCATTTTGAAACCCATCTTGGACGAGATTTTAGCAGAAAAGTAAATAGGTTTTAGTTATTGTTGTTTAGTAATAATAATAACTAAATTGCGTAAAGTATTTAGAAATAATATAATAACAGTATATATAAAATGGAATGTGTAGCAATTCAGATTAGCGATTTCGCCGAAAATAATATAGCAGTAGAAGCAACGGTTATAGAAACGGTTGAATTCACCTACAAAGAACCAGTAGATTATTGTATTATTAAAAGAGAATGGTTTGACGAGGATGTCATTAAACATCTATTAAATGACACCCGATTCAACAAACAAGACCGACAACATTTATCCAATTATAACAAACACCGAACAAGTGGGTCTCAAATAAATACCCAATACAGTTTTGGTAAGGGTTGCGAGGAATTAAAACTCGGCAGGTTATTCCCCAACGATGGTATTGGTCTCCAATCCTTTCGGTTTGATATGAGAAATCCGTTGGCAAAGAAATATTATTGGGACACCGATATTGCTAACGCCCACTATCAGATTGCTCTAAAATGGGCGATGGATTACGAATTAAAATGTGACTGTATTACCGAATATGTTAATAACCGAGAGGCAAAGTTGGCACTGGTCTCCAACAATCGCAAAAAAGCAAAAACCGAATTTTTAAAAGTGTTGTATTTGGGAGACGTTAAATTATATTCTCAAACCTATAACGAGATTGAAGGTGATGTTAGTGAAGAAGGTTTCGCTTTCTTAACCAAGTTAAAAAAGGAAGTAGAAACTCTTGCCTTAACCGTTTGGGAAAAGTTCCCACATCTCCATTCTTTAAAGACTGGCAAGGAGCGTAAGATGATAAAGAACAAACCCAATCCCAAAGCGTCGCTAATGTCGCTATTATTCCAAACAGAAGAGCGTAAAATGTTAATGGTATGGGACTCATATCTCTATTATATGGGGAGAAATTTAAGTGTGTATATTCACGATGGAGGATATGTTCTTAAATTGGAAGGCGAAACATCTTTTCCCAGCGATTTATTAATTAGTGGAGCAGAAGCAATCTTAAAATTCACAGGTTACAAAGTGAAATTAGAACAGAAGGAAATTTCCCACGATTGGACTCCTCTAAAACCCGACAACTCGGCATATTTGAACCTGAAAACCGAATTTGAAAAGCATTCTTTTTTGTTGTCCCATCAAATCGTAACTCTGATGTCAAACGGCAAATTGGAATATTTAAAAGTTGCGGAGGCGAAAATTAAATACGCTCCTCTCAAATTTTTTGAATGGAACGAGGAAAAAGAGCGGACAATTGAAGTCAAATTTATTGACCGTTGGATTGAAGACCCTGACCGTCTTTTCTACGAGAATGTCGGGTTCTATCCTTGTATTTCACTTTGTCCTCCTAAAACTTACAATCTTTTCAGAGGATTTAACGCCGAACAATACCGTCCTGAAACGCCTTTGACAAAAGAAAGAATTGAAGAGTTGATTGCCCCGATTATATATCACTACAATCTGCTTACCAGCGGTAACTCCGATTTTATTCTAAAATATTTCGCAAATATTATCCAGTTTCCTCATATTAAACCCGATTTGGCAATTCTGAACCGAGACGAAAGCGGGTTGCTAAACGAGGGCGGTGGAACAGGTAAGAATCTCGGTTACGAGTGGTTTGGTAACGAAATTTTGGGTGAGGAATACACTATTGTCGTAGGAGATAACGATATGTTATACGGCAATTTTAATTCGCAATTTGAGAATAAATTGCTGGTTTTCGTAGAAGAAGCAGAAGGGTCAGCAAATTTCAAAGCACAAGACAAATTGAAGTCCAAAATCAGTCAGAGAAAAATAAACGTAAATAAAAAAAATGTCGCCCAGTATGAATTGTTTGATTTCGCAAGGTATTTGATGGCAACAAACAACCTCAACGCTTTACCTATCCGAATGGGTGACCGAAGATGGGGTGTATTTGACGTTGATAGTAGAAAAAGGGGAAATGTAGAATATTTTGAAAAACTGGTAGAAACTTTGGGAAAGTCCGAAGTAAAGTGGGCGTTCTATCAGTATCTTAAGACCCTACCTACTCACAGTAGTTCTGCCAAATGGGCGAAGGAAGTCCCTATTACACCTGCTTACAGGCAAATAAGACAAATAAATTCGCCCCTCCATCTGAAATGGATTGTTAGTTGTTTGGAAAACGGCAACTTGGAAAGCGGTCAGTCCGTTTCAGAACTTTACGCCCAATTCAAGTGTTGGACGGAAAAGAACAAGAAAAATAACGAGGTTATTAGTCAGATGGTTTTCGGGTCTCTTTTGGTAGATGCTGACGCTGATGCTGATTACGCCGTCACTCTCGGAGCAAAACGTAAGTCAAACGGTCTGATGATAATGAACTGGAATTACAAAGGTTTAATAGATGGACTTAAAAAACTCTATTTATTAGACGAAGATTTTACTTATAAACAATCGGGGGTCTGTCTTTTACCCGTAGGGGGAGAAAGCGAATCCAAAGATTAATATTATTTTTTCTTGGGTTTTTCATCATCACTACTATCGTCGTCGTGACAGTTAAGAACGAAACATTCCTTATCACTCATCACCGACATTTTTGCTCCTTTTGAAATAGTAACCCACCTACTATTTAATTTTTTGATTCTTTTGATTTGGTCTTTATCCAAACCAAAATAATTATCCAACAAGTATTTCATCGCTTTCCCTCCAAGACCGTTGGGAAAAATGGTGACGGATTTACACTCGTTCAGGATTCGTCTTGTATCCAATCCGTTACAAGCAAGATGGGATGTATAAACCACCTCCGTATTAAAGTGACGACCCGTCTCTAAAATAGCATTCAAAATGCCGTCTATTTTCTTTTTCAGTTGCTTATTTTGTAAGCAATCCGTATCATCAAAAATAACCAAACTATCTTTGAAATCTCCCGCTTGAATATCGTCTCCGAAAAATGCGGGTTCGTGAATTTTAATTCGTTTGATATATTTGAGTTTGTCTATTGATGGGTCATCCCTCAAACTGGAAATGATGTAAATTTCCCTCTTGGGATAGATGCGGTGGTATTCCTCTGCGTATGCTCTCGTGTAGTAACTTTTACCCGACCCCGACGCCCCTGTTACATACCGAATGCTACGCTCTACATTTTTATCGGGTATCGGTTGGAATTTCAGATTCGGTTTGTCTTTTAGTTTGATTTCTTTAAAAGGACTCTGTAAATCTTTTGTTTTATCCGTAATATAAAGTGTTTTCCATTTTTTCTTGTCTTTTTCTTCGGTATTTTCCACCAACGCCAGTATTTGTCCTTCTCCTTCAAAGTTCATCTTATATATAGTTAGCAAGAAAATCTTTTGAATAATCGTTGATTTTTTTCAAAAAATAATCTTTAAGTGTGATAATATCTGTTAAAGCAGATTTTTCTGTAATCTTATCTATTTCTGCGAAAATTTTTTCGCTAAATGGTATCTCAAAAACAGACGATAACTGCTCTTTGATGAACTGTAAATTCTGACTTATTTCATTCCATTTCGGTTTCCTAAAATCCTGTGTAAGAACCTTCTCTAAAATCTCAAGTTCTGACCTTATTTTGTTTAAATATCCCACTTGCCCGTTAAAAAAATCTATCATCTGTTCCACCTGTTTTTCCTTGTCTCCTTCTATCAGATACAACGAAAATAACCGCTTGAGTGCTTTGAATTTATTTTTTGTAGAGTAATATTGAATATCCTCTTGGAACGATTTTTCTATATCTTGTTTAGTAGGGTTCGCAGGATAATTGCTCTTGCCATTTTTCATTTTTATATAATAATTTTCACTTACTTCGGAGAATTGGTCTCCCACTTTTTTAATAAGGTCTATTTTAATGATGGCAGGGTCAAGCAGACAATCTACAAAGTCTTTGTAAGTCCCATCTATTAATTTTATTTTACCCTTTTCTACATCTTCGGGTTTCCAGCGTAAAACAAACAACGACCGAACCAAGTCCATTTTGGTTTCCCCCGTCGCCTTTGTAATTTTTGATTTCAAACCCTTTGGTATAAGCGGATTTTTCAGATATTCTTTGATGGATTTTGCCGAATAGTCGCCTTCGTAGAGCAGTCTTTCATCTTGTCCGCATTTAAAGTCCGTTATATAAATAGACTCATCTTTTTCGGCATCCTTGAAAGCATTTTGAAAGTGTTTTAAGATACAATTAGGGCACTCGTATAATACTGTTTGAACGTCGTAGTCACTTCCGTATAGCGTGGAGCGTAACGAATTTGACCCAATCAATTTATATTTACCCTTTACCGCAAAACGCTCTATTAAATTCCCGACGGCGTTATTAATTTGGTTTTCTTTTTTTTCTTGGAGCATTTTATTATATAATTAGATTATATAATGATGGAAATTTTAGAAATGGTTAATAGTCCTAAATCCAATAAACGATTCCGTATTGTAATTAGTATAGATGGTAAGATAAAAAATTTTGATTTCGGGTCTCCTACGGGTTTCACCTTTATTGATGGAGCAAGTGAGACCGTCAGGGACAATTTCAGGAAACGTCATTTGGCGAACCCTACTGAAAAAAAAAGAATAGAGGGTTATATACCATCTGCCTCTTTGTTCGCCTACCGAGTCTTGTGGGGCGATAGTCAAGATATTTTTGAAAATTTGGTGACTCTAAACAAAAGATTAATGGGTGCGTAGTTTAGGCAAAAATCTAATATAATTATATTTTAAAAATGGATAAATCTGAAAAAGAAATTTGGGACAAATTAAAGCGTGAGGATTGTTTTCCTTTTATAGAACAATACTATCAGAGCATCGGCAGGACGAATCCTCCAAATTATAAAGAATATTCGTTACACGAGTTAAAAAAATGCCTCCAATTGTTTAACATTCATTTAGCAAAAGAGGAAAAAAAAATTTAATATTATTAATTAATTAATCTAAATTTATTTTATAAATACAATATATATAAAATGAGTTCTTTAATCGGCGAACACTATTGGGTTATTAATGGATATGATGCTGAACCTCCTGTTGAGGAGCAGATTGCTATTTGTAAAGAGGAAATACAAAATTATAAAGATAAACAAGAATACGCCAAAGAGGCGTGGGAACAAGCAGACTGGGAAAATCAGGAAAAGTTATATGAATTTTGGTTATATAAGAATATGGAATTTTATTGGGAACGTGTCCTCAAAGTATTAAGTGAATTACCTGTGGATAACAAAGAACCGTCTATTACGGAAAAGAACCCGAGTTACAAGAGTTCAAATGGTTTTTAAGCGAGTCCAAATCGCCCTACGTTGTCGCCCTTTGTAAAATCGGCGAATGTGCTGAAAGTCCTGTCTCCACTTAACCAGCAAATAATTAGTTTATTGTCGTGTTTTAATCCGATTGAACCGAATACCACCTTACCACCGCACCGTTTCGCTCTTACCGTAGCGTTATACATACAGGACAACCCAGCGTCCTCCATATCGCCGTAACACTCATCCAATAGAGTCAGCGAGGTCTCGTAGTCCCCAGTAAGGGACTTTATACAATCTTTTATTTTTTTTGCCATTATTGCGTTGGTGAGGGCATTCTCACACTCGTAGTAGTCTATTTTTCTGTTTTTTATTTTTAGTGCTTCTCGGCACTTATTCTGACCCAAGTCACTATTATCCCAAATCGTTCCATCGGGTCTTACGCACCAAAAGTGACCGTTCAATTTGGCATCTCCTCCGAATGGATTGGGTATATTTACAAATCTTGAAAATGCCTCCCTTAATTGAGGTTTAGTTAATCCTAATGAGTTGTTTTCGTTTAATTGGAAAGGCATCTTTGAGAATGTGGTTGTTGTTTTATTTTATACTTTTATTTTATTGGCGGAAAAATATTTCAATTTTTTTTGTTAATTAAGGAAAAATGAAAATACTTAAAAATTATTTTGGAGTTTATACCTTTGTAAAAAAAGTCCAAAAAAAAGTTCAATTTTACGTAAAAAAAGGGGAATATCCCCCTTTGTCTTATAATTAATTAAATTTAATAAAATTTTATACGAATACAAGTTTATATATATATTTACTCTCTATCTCTTAACCAATCGGGAATGCCAATTTCAGGTCTTGAATAATGATATGTATGATAATTAGTTTCTCCATCACCCCTTACCTCGTAACCAGTATTATATTCTCTGTATTTATTGATTTCTACCTGATATTTATTGTAACTTATCCGCCCTGCTACAAACGCCTTTGCTATTTTTGTATCTACAATTTCCTTAAACAATCTGTTAATATTCTCCTTTTTTACGTATTTAATAAATTCTTGTCTTTTTTTCTCAAACGCCTTTTCCAATCCCTCTGTAACTGCTTTAGATGTTTGTAGGTGACCTTTTGAATCGTCTATAAATGCTTGGTCTATTATTTTTTTGTAAGCGTCATATCTTGCCGTCATCTTTTTAGTTTTCTGTGGTTCAAACAGAGGCGATGGGACTTTCACACCTTTACTGTATTTGCGTCCTGTTATCAAATCAAATTCCTCCTCTACTTTCTTATCTAATTTGCTCCCACTTTCGTATTTTTCTGCCTCTATTAAATATCTTTCAATACCAGTTTGAACCGAACCACCTGCCGAACTTATACCAAAATCCTTGAAATAGTAGCAGTCGTGGCACTGCCAAATCTCATCTACACCCGCTGTCCTACAAACTTGTAGTTTATTTATTTCCTTTAATTTTCCTTTCCAGTTTCCATATTCACCTACCTTTGCGTTTAAATATCTGTCTAATTCGTCTATTGTGGTTATTTTTAGCGGTCTGATTGGTCCTATTGGGACTCGGTGGTCTCTGTAATCTCCGTGCCTCCATACTGTCTTTTCTTTGTCATCTATTGACCTTTTTTCAAAATCAAATCTCTTGTAATATAACCTACCTCCACACTCTGCCTTTTTCTTGGAACAACTCATACACTTTTCGGGTCTCGGAATGAGGAAATCCTTAATTTCTCCCCAAATGTCCTCGCAGAATCTAACTTGCTTAATTATTTTAGTCTCCATTTTATTATTATTTGCGTTTAGATTATTTGGTTCTAAAAAGTTCAATTTTAAATGTTTTGCGAATTCTAAATTTTAAATTTAGCGTTTTAATTTATTTTATACAAATATTTTAAAGCGTAAAAAATATTTCAATTTTTTTTGTTTATTATAAAAAAATAAAAATAATTGAATTCACTACGAATTTATTTGTCTGAATTTATTTAATTTTATTTAATTTTATTTAATTTGACGAACGACGAACTGCCAAATAAAAAAGGGAATATCCCCTTATTATTTTAATTAATTAATATATACAAGGTCAAACAAATTATACAAGGTCTTTATCTTTTATATTTTACTTTCTAAAACAGGGTGTTAATATATATAGGGTTATTCATTCGTCAATCTATTTACTTTTTGTTATTTACTTGGGCGATTGCCTTTGCTCTTGTGGCATCTGCCGATTTTTTTGCTTTTGGTTTCGGTTTTTCTCTTGTTACTGCTCTATCCATCGCCAAAGTTGCTATTCTACTAAAATCTACTGTTTTCATCAATTCATCTAATACTCTTTCAGGTGTAGAAAGGAAATCTGCCACCGAATTATAATTTTCTCCTCCCCACTCGTAGTGGTATCCGACTCCGTTATTTTTCTTGAATCCAAGAGAACCAAATACTAATTCTCCTCCCCTCTCGTGTATTTCCAAAATACAATTCTGAAAGCAACAACTATACCTTACATCAGGCATATTGGCAAATAAATTCCAAAATTTAAACTCCTCCATATTCTCATCCCAATCGTCGCTTTCAAGGACCGACGAAAACGCTTTCTTAAACATCTGTGTCATTATTTTCTGTGTTATTACGGGTGCGGGGATATAGTTCTTTTCTGTTCCGCATTTCCAAGTGCGTCTTATCTCGGCAAATTCTGCGGGGAAATCCCAATCTATTATTTTGCCATCTCTTACAACCCAAAAGTGCCCGTCTATCGTGGGTAAGGGAATCACTTTCTTTTCGGGGGTCTTTCTAATCATACTATCAAAAGTCTTTTCAATTTGAGATTGGGTTGCCATTTTAATTTTATACTTTCTGTCTGTGACGAATTATCGTTTCAATTTTTTTTTGAAAGATAATTAAATTGTAAATACTGAAAATTTATTGTTTTATATCTTTATTATTTTTACAAAAAAAAAGTTCAATTTTACGCTTTTTTCGTATTATAAAAAGTCAATATCCATATCCTCTATCTTTCTTTTGTTTTTTTTAAATAAAATAGAAATAGTAATAGTAAGGAATAGGGAAGATAGGGAGGGTTAGAGTAAGGATAGTGAGAGTTAGGGAGGGTAGGGAGACCTTGAGTAGGAATATAGAGAATTAGGGAGGGTAGGGAGGGTTAGAGTAGGAAAAGGAGAGTTAAGGGAGGGAAGTTGATAGAAAGGGTCGTTTTTGAAATGAAAAACGAAAAGTCATACGAGCACTCGCACGGTTTTTCGTTTTTTTCTACGCTGATTTTTTGGGGGGGTCAGGTCTCCCTGCCCTCCCTGAATTTTATTTATTTTTTGATTTTAAATAAAATTGATTTAAAAATTGCCTAAATAAATAAATGTAATTAGACAATAAATATACTAAAAACCACTTAAAAGTAAAATCGTAACAATATATAACAAGATGAACGCCGAACTAACAACTATTTTTGAGAATGTTTATACCCGAACTGTTTGGGGAGATTTCTATACTAATTACAAAGATGCCACACAAACCCAACTTGTTAAAAAGATTTTGGAAACTAAAAACGAATTAAAAGGAATAAAAGCAAAAGGCGGTTACGATAGAATGAACTACGCAAAACACATATTCTATCACACATTTTGGAACAAAGAAACGGAGGAATTTGAGACTCCTGCTTGTCTGAAACGCCACAGCACACATACGATGATAACAAAAGCGGGAAATTATAGAAAGGAAACGGGCGATGATTACGATAGATGGAAAGATGAGGCGATGTCATTCATTTTGACATATTATCGCCGTTGTTTAGCGGAATTAAAAATTGTTGAGGAACACTATAAATTAAGGAAAAGTGAATTGGAATTAGAGCAGAAACAGTCACACCAAATACACGCCAACGAAAAAGTAAAATGTCCGTTTTGTAGTGCGGAATTTTCAAGAACAAATTTAGCGAGACACAAGAGGACGAACAAAACTTGTTTAGAAATACAAACGAAAACAACAGAAATATAATAAATTGTTATTTTATAAATGTCTTGGAAATCGCAAAAAGATAATACGCTTGGTTTTATTCCGATTTTTTCTGTTCCTGCCAATCCAGCAGTTGCTGATGGAGTATTAACAACTCTCTTGGATAGTGGTCCGATACCCGCAGGAACATATATCCTCGTTGTAAATGGAGGTTTAGCGGTCGGTGATTTTGATGAGGTAAATCTGTTGTTATACTTTACGGGACAAGTAGCACCTTTGAGTCAGATGGGATTTACGGCGGTTCAGAGTGCCACATTTGGTCCGTTGGTATCGGCATTTAAAAGTGACGGAACATCTGAATTCACAGTAGAAATATTAGGACAGTTGGCAACGGGGGCAACTTTTACTACGACCGCCCTCCAAGTCCAGTTAATTAAACTTATAAATTAAATAGTTTTTTAGATATTATTATCACTAAATAACAATATCTAAACGCCTGTTATATCTTGATTTTTGCTCCATTTTTTTTACGCAGTAATAATATAAATGGCAACTAAATCATTACAAGGATTTAAGGGAATCCCAATCCCGATTGGTTCTCTATCATATTATTCGGGCAACGCAAGTATTCCTCACACTTACCTCCTCGCAGATGGGAGTGCTTTGTCAAGGACAGATTATCCCGAACTGTTTAGTGCTTTCGGAACAAGTTACGGTGCTCCAAGTGCCACGACATTTTCTTTGCCGAATCTGATAACATCTCCGTATTTAGAAGGAACTAACGTATTTAACCCTACACCCAACCCAGTAAGTCTCCCGACCTCATCGGCAATCACACTCGCTCAAAACAATATGCCGTCGTTGTCGGTAGGTAATTTTGCGTTCCAAAGTTGGAGTCTTTTCGCATCAATTAACGGTAATAGTTGGTATCACAATTCAGGACCGAGAGCATACGTTGTTCCACTGACGGCAAACAACGCAGTAAAGGCAGACAGTAGTGACGTTAGTAGTTACAGCGGTTCTGCGAGTTGTGATATTGGTTTTCAAGGAGCGAATGCCCCATTTACTCCTACTTTAAGTTCGGCATCCACTTTAGACCCTGCTTTTATAACTTTAGTGCCGATTATTAAAGCATTTAGTCATTTTTTGCCCGTTGAAACTCCGCCCGTAGATACGTCACCATCGCCTTTCGTAGTGACACCAGCGACACAGGCGTATTATCCTCCTGCTCCTCAAATTCAGTATTCAGCAGATTCCAATTTAAGTGGTTTCATTCCTCAATTTCCGCCATATTGGAGTTAATTATTTTAAAATAGTATTGTATAAGATGTCAGCAAAATCCACACAAGGTTATCAAGGTTATCCTATTCCAGTAGGAACAGTTATTTTATACGCAGGAGAAGTCGTCCCTGAATTGCCTGTAAATTATTTAATATGCGACGGGTCTATTAAGCAACAGTCCGTTTATCCCGAATTGTTTTCGGTGATAGGAACGACTTACGGGTCATCAGGAGCGGGGACTTTCAGAGTCCCTAATTTGATTAATCTGATTCCGAAATGTTCTAACGTAGCGGGAACATCAAGTCTCACGCCGACGGGAGGTATAGTCGTCAATCCATACACGCTACTTAACGCCAATTTACCAACTATTGCTGGAATGCCACTATCTACTAATATTAACGGTAGTTTTACACAAGGTAGTAGTTCCACCGTTGAAGATGACGTAGATACTGGAGGAGCGTTCCCTGATGAATACCCGATGACAAGTTGGAGCGAAACAAACGTCGTTTCAATAACCGAAAATTCGCCACCAGTAGTGAATTACACCCAACCTGCTCTTGCCCCGATTAATTTTACAGTAACAGGACAAACAACTTTCCAAGTCCCGACTTTAGCGATGTGTTACATTATAAGATATTCAAACTTAATTTTTTAAAAAGTATATATATATAAATGTCGCAAAAAAACGTTTCAGGATATAACGGATACCCGTTACCAGTTGGTGCGGTAATTCCAACATTCGCAATAAATGCTACAGCGGGTTACCTGCTGTGTGATGGGGCAACCTATTTGACAGCAGATTATCCGCAATTAGCGTCCGTTTTACAAGTTATTTACGGAGGAGTTCTCGGTTTAAATTTTGCTGTCCCAAATTTAGTAAATCAATTTGTAGAGGGTTCAGCAACAAATGCGAATGTAATTACACCTGCGTCAGCGGGAGCGTTGGCAATTGATTTCACACTAATAGAGGCGAATATACCAAGTTTCGTCACAAATACGTCTGCCAATTTCGTAGGAGGCGGAACAACAGACCTCCACAATATTATTACATCAAATAGTAGTCAAGCGACAACGGGGGGTTCTCCGACATCAACCTTTTTAGAAGGTGTAGGACCAACGGCATCCACTCCTCCATCGGTGAATTTGTCATCAACCGTAGTAAGTGGATACGTAGGAACGAATGACCCAGTATCAGCACCAGTAGTAGGGTCGCCACTACCAGCGGGGTATTCGGTGAGATACCTAATTAAGGCGGATTACGCATTTTAGAAAATAAATGTATAAATAATCTGTTTGTATATTATAAATGTCGCAGTTTAATCTTCAGAGAAACGCCGTATCAGCAGACCAAATTTATTTTGATTTAACGGTCACCAATTTTCAGAATACTAACACAAAACCCCAACCGTTTTACTATAACGAGCAACGAACCTTACCATTCGTAAGTGTCCCCGAAGATTATTATATGTCTATTTTGAGATTTACCGTTGAAACGGGAACGTTACCGTTATTTATACCGAGTATTCAACCAGCGTCACAACAAGGAGGAGTCCCACCGTATGATGTAAATTTGACTATTTATTCGGCAACTCTTCAATATACAGACCCATTAACAGGTATAACCTATACGTCACAAAGTTTCGTAGAGTGGATACCCCAAGACACATCGGCATTTGTCCCTGCTTCACTCGGCACAAATGGAGTTCAGATTAACGACGCTGGATACTATAATTGCTATTCTTACACTTATTGGAATTACCTTGTTTGGGTCGCCTACCAACGTGCCTTTGGTTATTTAGGACAAGTCCCTTACGGAAACGCAAATTTGTCTTTGTCCCAACAATTGTTTAACGCAGGTGTAGCAAATCCAGCGACTTATCCCCCATTTGTAAGTTGGGACAGCACATCAAATACGGCGGTAATAACTGCCGAATATCCTTATTGTATAAATCAGTTAGTAGGTGTAAATGCTATTGGTATTTATATGAATGCCCCGTTGTTCCAATTATATAACTCTTTCCCCGCAAGATATTTAGGATATCAAGGGGTTACTGATGGTAAGAATTATCAGATAGAATTGGCGAATGTAGGAGGACTCAATTTAACGAAAATAAGTGTGCCGAATAGTCTTCCAGCGGTGTTTTGGACGGGATATTATATAACCCAAGAATATCCTACGATAGAGAATTGGTCGCCTATTTTAGCAATAGTTTTCGTATCAAATACTTTACCAATCCAACCAAATAACGTTTCTACACCAGTCGTTTATAATAATAACGAGGTAATTGCTTTTGGAGGCAACAACGCCGATACTGCCAATATTATAACAGATTTGGTGAGTGATACTGGAAATTACCGTCCATCTTTAGTATATTTGCCCCAAGCACAATACCGATATGTAACTTTATACGGAAATCGTCCTCTTTATAATTTAGACCTTTCAATATTTTATAGAACTAAAACAGGACAATTAATACCTTTTGCCTTGAATTCGGGAGGTTCGGTGACCGTTAAATTTGCCTTTATTAAGAAAAACACGACATATTAAATATTTTTCCAATTTTATTTTATTTAGTAATAATATAAAATGAGTGACTTTAAAACTGTTCTTGTCAAAGATAGTGTAATCGGTGATATTACCTCCGACCTTGATTTTGCCGTTAAGTCGGGAGCGTCCCAAACAACCTACCAGCGTTTTCCTTCCACTTCCGCATCCAATTCTGCCCTTATTTTTAATATCCAAGTTCCAAGTGAAAACGTCGTAATTGACCGAGCAGTCCTTTTGACTTCGGGTCTTACATTTACCTTGAATATTGGTAATACTGTTGCTACCCAAGTTCCCAACACACTCTCCGCTTTTGATTACGGTCTAACTGACTCCCTTCAAGCGTTCCCTTTGAATTCCCTTTTCACTACCGCTACCGCTCAAATTAACAATACTACGGTTACGATGAATACCCAAGATGTTTTGCCTTCCCTTTTGAGAATGAACGACAGTAGGGAACTTTACAGATATAACAGTATGACTCCCTCCCTTCCCGACCAAGCATACGGTGCTTACGCTGATGGAGTGGGTGCTGGTAACAATCCTTTAGCGGGTTACGATAATGCTTCTTACGATATAGACCAAGTCCCAAGAGGTGCTTTCCCCGCCGTTGTTACTATTGAGAGATACGTAAATGGTGTCTTTACTGATAATTCCCCCATCTCAACTGGTGCTACCAATTCTTGGGTTGTAACCGTTGAAACTGTTATTACTGAACCTTTGATTTTGTCTCCTTTCATTTTCGGAAACCCTGAATACAATTGTCAAGGTCTTTTAGGAATTAACAATATGACTTTGACCCTCAATATTGACGCCCAGTGTAAGCGTTTGTTCTCTACTGCTAATCCTTACATCTCTGCGATTACTTTAGGCACTCCTGCTTCTCCCAACGGTTTCACTACCGCTTCCCCCATCGGTATTGCTTCCCAACCTTCCGCTCCTGCTCTTCTTCTTAAGTTCCTTTCTACCCAACCCAGCGACCTAATTCAGACCAAGAACGTCGTTCCCTATATGGACTTCCCAAGATACTTAACCAGTAGTGCGAATCAACCTACCATCCTTTCTTTAGGAAATTCTCAATTGACTTCTTCCAATTTACAAATCAATCAAATCCCCGATTTGTTTATTATTAACGTCAGAATCCCGATGTCTCAACAGCGTTGGTATAACACTTCTTCTTTCTTAACCATTAATAATATCAGTATCAACTTGAATAACCAGTCGGGTCTTCTTTCGTCTGCTTCCCAGTATGACCTTTGGAGAATGTCTATTAAGAACGGTTCTACCCAGTCTTGGTTGGAGTTTAGCGGACAAGCATCCGTTGTTGCTTCCGCAACTGGTGAGGGTGACTTGGTTGCCACAACTGGTTCTCTTTTGGTTATCAACCCTGCTTACGATTTGTCTCTACCCGACTACATTTCTTGCGGTTCTCTTGGTAACTACAATTTCCAGTTCCAAACATCGGTTACTAACCAGTTTGGTTTCTCTATTACCCCTGAAATCATTATTATTTGCGTAAATAGTGGCATCTTTACTACCCAGTCAGGAGTGTCTGCTATCTATACTGGTATCCTCACAAAGGAGATGGTTTTAGCGTCAAAATCGGGTTCTCAAGCGTCAGCGATGACCTCCGCAGAGGTTTCAAGAATGGTTGGCGGTAAGATGTTGAACGGTGCTCTAACTGCTATTAGAGGAATGAGAAAGCACACAAGAGGAATGGCGATGGGTGCTGGTCCTTCAAGTGGTGGAATGAATCCCAGCGGTGGAGTTCATTCAGGAGGTCGCTTGAAAAAATATTGTTAAGCAACAACCTTTTACTTTTTACTTTCTAAAACAGGGTGTTAATATATAGGAGATTCATCATTCGTCAATTGAATAAAAGTTTATATATTTTATTTATTTATAATATATATAAAATGCCACAAGCGAATATAACCTACGATGTTCCTTACAATCAAAATTTGGTTAAAATTTTGGCAGAAATGGACGAAAAACACTGGAGGAAAGCGGGAGATGCGTATGCTCCCACGATGTTTAGCGAAAAATTGGGAAATTTTCACGGTGCTAAAATTGGAGGCGGGTCACCTGCTAACCAGCAATACGCTTTGAGTGGAAATAGTCCTGCGTATCCTCCTATATCATTAAATAGTGGTCTCGCTGTTAGTTCAGGAGGTGCTTTTTATTCGGGAGTTGATGGTGCTGTTGGCGGTGAATCAAGCGGAGGTAAATACTCTGTTGATAAGTTCGTCAGAGATTTCAAAAAAATTGGCAAATTGGTTAAACCTGTTGCCAAACCTCTTGTAAAAGCACTCACCGATAAAGCGGTCGGTAAAATAACTGGACTCGGTAATCCCAGCGGAGGCAAATACTCGGTTAGTAAGTTTGCCAAAGATTTCGGAAAGATTGGAAAACTAATTAAACCCGTTGCCAAACCTCTTTTAAAAGCGGTTACGGATAAAGCAGTCAGTAAAATAATCGGAATGGGTAGAACCCCCAAATCATTAATGCGTTTTGAACCTTTGATGGTCGGAATGGGTCTGCCGATGCCAAGAAAGAAGATGGATATAGTAAGTGCTTTAGCACCATTCGGAGCAAAGAAATCCCATTCTCTTAACCGCCTGTTTGAACTTGCTGAAAAGGGCAAGGAGGGTGGCAAATACTCGGTAGATAAATTTGTCAGAGATTTTGGCAAGATTGGCAAGTTGGTAAAACCCGTTGCGAAACCTATTTTAAGAGCACTCACAGACAAGGCAGTTGGTAAAATAACTGGTCTCGGATTGTCTGATATGGTTGAGACTGTGACACCGATGGAGATGTCAGTTTCAAAAGGAAGAGGCAAAAAGGGCGGTAAATACTCGGTTGATAAGTTCGTCAAGGATTTCAACAAGATTGGCAAGTTGGTAAAACCTGTTGCGAAACCTGTTATAAAAGCACTCACAAATAAAGCAGTTGGTAAAATAACTGGAATGGGTGGTGGCAGAGCAAAACGTGCCGAGATAGTTAAAAAGGTGATGGCGGAGAAGGGGATGAAAATGATTGAGGCATCCAAATACGTCAAAGAACACGGATTATACTAATTCACCAAAGTTTAGCAATTATTATAAAAGTATATTATATAATAATGCCTATCTTACGAGACAGTAGTGAATTAAATAGTTTAAACTCCGCAAAACGTATTGTTAATAAATTTAATAAGAAAAATTTTAAGAATAGCGAGGTTTCCCCTGATGTAGGTAGCGTTGCTAAAACAGAGGAAAAATTCAGTAAAGTCCAACAGTTACTTTCTGCCGTTGTAGCAGATGTGTCAAGTTTAACAAATATATTGGGACTGATTGATGTAGCAGAGGAATTGGGAGATGAAGATAAATCGGGAAAAAGGTCTGTTGCTATATCTGTAAAAGAAGTGGCAAAAAAAGGCAGAGAATTATTGAATTTTCTATTTATTATAAAGAGTTTTAGCGATTTCAATTCAACCCAAAACGCCGTAATGGAAGGATTAAGACAAGATTTAGAAACAGCAACGGCAAACGCAGAGGCAGAAGTGGAAGCAATTGCCGACATCAGAATAAACAGTTTTTACTCGGATATTAAAGGTCTGTTACAACGACTTTTACTAACACTTTCCAATTTTATTCAAACACGAAGTGGCAGTCTCCCTTCCGCACCAAGTGGAATTCAACAAGAGAATCCAGTAGTATTACCTGCTCCCGACGCAGATTTAGAAGGTGCTGGTTTCACATTTAGAACAGGAAAAGGTGAAATGGGATATTTACCACAAAGATTTTTATAAAAGTATAATATATAAATGGACGGTGGTAAATTATCAACGGGAGAAATCCAAAAATTATTAAATCAATCCTACGATTCCAAAAAACCAAAAAATGTTGGCGACTTTATTGTTGATAAATCTTTAAGCGGAGAAAGAGTCCAAGTTTATCAGAATAAAAAAACGGGACAAGTAGTGGTAGCACACAGAGGCACACAAGGTATCCACGATATAGGTAACGACCTTAAATACGCAGTAGGAATGGACTTGTCAAATACGGCACGAGTTAAACACGCAAAAGAAATTCAAAAGAAGGCGGAGGCAAAATACGGAGCAGAAAATATAACCACAATAGGTCACAGTTTGGGTTCAAAAATCGCAAGAGAAGTGGGTAAAAAGACAAAGGAAGTAATCCAACTTAACCCAGCATACAATATTCCCGATTCCAAAAAGAAAGCGTCGTCCAAAGAATACACTATCAGAACCGAGTATGACCCAGTCTCTTTTCTTAAACCGATGGACTCAAATACGACCACTATTAAAAGTGAGACCAAGAACCCACTCAAAGAACACACCGTAGATGCTATTGGCAGGATAAGTTCCGAGAAGCAAATAGGTAGAGGAATGAGTCTCCGACAACTCAAATCAATCGCAAAGGGTTTGCCAAAAGAGCAACGAATCCCTCTAACAAAAATAAAAAAGAAGGATTTATACGACCATTTAGAGAAAATGACAGGAGGAGCAGATTACGACCAAATAGGAACGTCAGCACAAATGAGAACATATTTTGGAAAGACAAGCGACGCAAGGAAGATGCTAAATGCGGTTACCCATTCGGCAGATGCGGACGGCAGTAAATACCCGTCTCCTTTTTATAACGTTGGGATGGATGAAGACCCGAATGTAGATATGGTAATCGCACATTTTTACGAAACCTACTTGTATAACTGGTATAAGAAATGGGGCGAAAAAGGAATAGAAAATCCTAACGGAGAAAGCAAATATTGGACGTATAATGAGACAACAGAGAAATACGAACCTACTCAATTGATATCAAAGAAAGGCAACAAATATCCGATGGTAGTTGGTCCTGAAGCAAAAAAAGGTAGCGATTCTTATAATGATATTTTTGGTTTTACCCCTCCCGACAATAGTTACGGTGATGATGAACCGAAGGACTTTACTGACCCAGCGAAAAGAATAACTCTGCGTCAAGCACTCGCATTAAAAAAAGGACCACCAAAATAGTAGTCCCTCATTTTGTTTGATTAATTAAATTATACAAAATACAAATACAAATATACAAATATACATTATATAGCGTCACAAACCTTACAAAACCACTCCTGTTCCTGCTCCTGCTCCACCATATTAGAGTATTTCATTAAACTACCATCTGTATATTTATCTTTACCACAGCAGTCGCAAGTTCGCAATTCCTCCTCATCCTCGTCCTTATCATCTACGCTTTTCATATAACAATCGTAGCATACCTCATCATCAGCATTCTCGTCCTCATCAGGTTCTACCTTAACCTCCCAGTCACACACTTTGTAACAGGTCTCGCAACGGAATTTATCTCCGCTACAAACAGGACACGCATCTATCTCTGACGGATAGTCTTCACCGCACAAATGGCACTGCCACTCCGAGTCCTCCACCGCACCTTGACCGCTGTCCTCCTCGCCATCCGAATCTGACTCTTCGGACTCTGACTCCGACTCATATGTATCAACCCACACTTGATATTTAAATGACCCGACATACAGTCTGAACTGCTCTCCATCAATCTCCAAAAGTTCGCACATATTTTTTATATCTGACGTTAGAACCCAGTTGGCATCAAACCAATTGCCGTTGAAATCGGTTTCCTCTAACAAATCTACAATTTTCTCAAAATGTTTTTCTTTATCTTTTTCTTTCTGATTGTCATACAGTCCTGCTTTATTCATTATCTCGCTAATATCTCGGTAGAATGCCATTCTACTACCGTCTCTGACAAAATCTACAATTGACATCATTTCGTTAAGTTAAGTTAAGATTATTAAGTTAAACTTGGTTATTATTATATTTTATACTCTTCTTTCTTACGCCAAATTTTAATTCAATTTTTTATTTAAAACTAATAAAATCCAAAATACTTAAAATTTATAATTTTATTTTGGAACGACTGAACTTTTTGCTACTCTGTCCTTTGGCACTATAAAACTTTGGTCGGGGTCAAGTTTGATTTTTAATACTTTATAATTTTCGTCTTCAATAGTAATAGTGTTTGGGTGATGGTTATATTTAGTTATTTTGGATGCTACCTCGCAAACTTTTCGGTGTAGGTTAAGTCTAATCAGCATACCCTTACTACTACTTAAAGTAGTGGCAGTCCAACCGCAAGGGCAGTCACAGGTGTAGGATTTGTTACGAACAAAAGGCATCTTATCTTAATTTATTAAGTTGTTGGTTGGGATTTTATATTTATACTTTTATTTTTTTTGGAAAATAACATTTCAATTTTTTTTGTTTATTATAAAAAAATGAAAAAAATAAAATCACTACTAATTTTTTGACGTAAAATTGAACTTTTTTTTTGTAAAAATAATAAAGGTATAAAATCCAAATCCAAATTTATAAATTTTTAGTAAATTCGTAGTGACCTCAATTTAATTAGATTTCAAAAAAAAATTGATTTGAAATCCTCCAAAGAAAAGAAAGTTATAAAATAAATCACAACTCTCTAAAATTGAATTTTTAAAATCCAAATCTCACCAAAGCAAAATAGCAGATAATAAAATGGAATTCATTAACACTAACGCAAAGACCATCTTGTCTTGGTATGCCAAGCAACAATTAAAGGAGGATATATTCAAGGATATCCCAGTAATGGACCGCTCCACAGACAGTATGACAGGTAGCGAGGTAAGTCAGAAAGTATTAGACGACGTAAAATTAGTATTAGGGGCAGAGGCAAAAGGTGACCCCGTCCTCATCACCATCAACCCCATCCTCACCCGTAACCTTTGCTTTTGGAATGTAGCAAAGATGGATATAATCTTAAATAAAACAAGTAAAAAATATGAAAGGGTGCTTGGGTTCAATATAACCAGTTGCCCTTGCGGAAAACTATACACATTAGAATTACACGCAGTATTACAGGTAATCGCCACAGGCGACTATATAGATTTGACGACGGATTTCGGGGGTTTGACCGAAAAGTGGTTCATCCCAATCCAGTTTGACTACGACACCTCCGCCATTAGTAACTTAAAAAAATTGGGTAGCACATTTTGGAACAATACTACAAAGAAACACAGTTGTCGGAAAATGATAAGGGGCAGATTAGCAGAAATAACTTGGTGTCCTCCTTGCTCTTTCACAAACCAAACCAGCGGTGATAGGGAGGCATTTAAAATGAACGTAGGGATGGCAAAGTGCCCGTTCGTAACCATTTGGTAAATAAAAAAAAATATATATTTTGTATAACCTTGTATTTGTATAAACTTTTAACTTAACTTAATTAAACTTAAGGGGGATACTCCCCTTTTTTTTATTTTTTTGACTTTTTTTATTTTTTCTGATAAACAAAAAAAATTGAAATATTTTTTGCCAAAATAAATAATCGTATAAAATATAAAATCCGAAATTATAAATTTTAAGTAAATTAGTAGTGACTATAATTTTATTAGTTTTCAAAAAAAAATTGAAACGCTAATTCCCAAAAAAAAGAAAGGTATAAAATATAACAACTTAACAATCTTAAGATGACTGACTACACTATTGACTTACACTTTTGGACTACCGAGAATGGTAGAATAGTAGATAAGACTCTTTCACAAACCGAGATGATATACCGTAGTGAGATAAGAGGGCAGTGGGTATATTTGCCCTACCCCAAAGAAACAACAGACAGGATAGTATCGGAACATATAGCAGACATCACCGCCAGTTTGGAGAAAAAAGGTAGAACATTAGACCAAGCACTAAAAAATGGCAGAGGAGGTAAGAACGACGGGGTATTAATGTGTTTCCCATCGGCGTATTGTTACGCAAAGGAAAATGCTGGAGCAGAGATACAGAGCGGATGCTTTGGATATATTGACGAGGATGGACTTGTTAAATGGTTATTCGGTCACCCCGATAACGACGAAAAAGATTGGAGACACCACGAGAGCGACCCGATAATAGACTATCGCACAGACCCAGCAGAACTGGTAGGACTTATAAGGAGCACCCACTTTGGAGTGAAACCAGTATTAATCTGTAAAGAGACAGGTAAGAAAGCAAAACCGAACGACAAATGTCCTTGCGGTAGTAGTAAAAAATATAAAAAATGTTGCGGATAAATATATATTTGTATTTGTATAAACTTTTAACTTAACTTAATTAAACTTAAGGGGGATACTCCCCTTTTTTTTATTTTTTTTACAAAAAAAAAATTGAAATTTTTTGTAAAATTGAACTTTTTTTATAAATTTTTAGCATACCACAATTTAATAGTTTTCAAAAAAAATTGAAACGAATTTTTCCAAACCAAAGATAGATATAAATATAATTAAACTTAACAAGTATCAACTTAACTTAACAGAATGACCGAAATTATCGTAGCAAAGTTAGACAGACAGAGACAGACTCTGCCCGTATATCAGATGGCAAAAAAGAATAACTTTTACGCAGAGCAAGTATATCAATTCTTGTTTAGAAAGTTATCCCCCGACAATCCCCTATCCTCGCTCCCCGAATCCATCCAACGAAAACTGACAGGCGGGTCAAGTGGATTCTCAAAATACGACAGATACGAATTTCAATTACGACTATTGAGACGAGGAACGACGCTGGTAGGGTTCGCCCTTTGGAACTACCCAAGAGAAAATAATGGTAAGTGTTGTTTGGAGTTCTTACTTATAGATGAGACCGAACAAGGTAAGGGTTACGGTAAGATATTGATGGACGATTTTATAAAGTGGGCGGACAAGAATAGACCCCACGTCCTTATCCAAATTCCCGCAAATGACGAAAGATGTAAGCACATTTATAGTAAATATGGTTTCACTCCGAAACCGAATCCGAAAGATACTCCCGAAATTGTTGATTGGGAAAGAAAACCTGTATAAAAATATATATTTGTATAAACTTTTAACTTAATTTAATTTAAAAAAAAATAGGGGCACTTTGCCCTTTTTTTGATTTTTTTGATTTTTTTGACTTATTCAATTTTATTTATTTTTCAAAAAAAAATTGAAATACTTTTTTTACGAAAAATGAAAGATATAAAAATAAAACCAAGACCAAGAAATCTTAACGAATTAAAATAAAATGAATCACGCTAACAACAAGATAGTATGGGACAAACATTTTGCCGACGTGGTAGTAGAATTTGGCAAGATGAAAAATGCCGAATTATACAAATATATTGGTGACACCAATAGACACCCACCCAACCATCCCCTTTGGAAAAATAGCACTAAAAAAAGAATGCTGGAATATCTTGCTACGGAAAGATTTATAACAACAGTCATTACCGAAACCAAGCATCAGACTTGCGAGACTTGCGAAACCTGTGACGAAACAGTAAAATTAAACGAAAAGAGTAACTCCTATTGGTGCGAGAATTGTGCCGAACAAATCCCTTGTCCTGACTGCGGTTGCTGGTATTTTGAGGAGGACGGCGAATTCTGCGGTAATTGTATTGATAACCAAGAAATAAATGGAATCTGCTTTGAATGCGGTGTAGAGGGTAAGTTTATAGGTAGAGAGGGAGATGACTGGTGTTGCGTTGATTGTTCCAGTATATAAGACGAATGAATAACCTTTATTATATTAACACCCTGTTTTAGAAAGTAAAAAGTAAAATGTATAGACCTTATAAAATTTGTTTGACCTTGTATTTTATAGTATAGTTTAATTAATCAAAAAAATAAGGGGGGTATTCCCCTTTTTTATTGTTAGTCGTTCGTCAAAATAAATAAATTAAATTTAAGTTTTTTCATTTTTTTATAATAAACAAAAAAAATTGAAATATTTTTTACCAAAATAAATAAATGTATAAAATAAATCAAAACACGTAAAATTGAAATTTAATTTGGCAAAACTATCAAACGCAAAATCAAAACAATATTAACAAGAATGTCACAATTTCACGGAAACACTACTATCGCATCAACCTATACTCCTCCCGAGACATCACAGGAAATGTTATTGTCTCTTTGGACGGGACAAGTCACACTACACGGATATAACACTTATAATTTAATATTACAAACAGCAGAGGGACTGTTATACACTACCACCGAGACCTTTGACGAATTGATACCCTACTTAAAAAAATACTACAAAAAAGGATACCTCAATACAGGAGGCAGAGACATCACGAAATATATTCAGAAAGTTTTAAAGAAATACGCAGACAAAGATTACCCCAACAGACCAGCATATCTCCTGTTCGTAAATGGAGAAAGCAAATTTAACAGAGGCGAGAATAAGATAATGGGAGTAACCGCAGAGGGGTTACAGATGGTAAAGGACAAAGCAAAGGAACTAAAAGGAGACACAGGATTACAAGCAAGGGTCGCAGAGACCGACCCAATAAAGGCGTTGATGATGATGCTTGATTCACTAAAGGATAAATAAACAATTTAGAAACAACTTATACTTATATTTATATATTTGAATGCTTAACTACACTTTTACTTTAATTAATTTAATAATAATAATAGGAATAGGGTTCTGTATTTCGCAGACCCTTTTTTTTATTCTATTTACAGGTGGCGGTTCAGCAAGACACTTGAGAGGATGCTTGGATTGGTAGATTATTACCAATATTAATCTAATTTAATCAAATATTGAGAATTAGATTAATGAATTTAGATTATTTTTGATTTAAATAGTAATAATTAATTAATTATTACTATCTTTAATCTGTTTTTAACTTAATATAATCTAAATTCAACTTAAATCAATCTAAACTTAATAATCTAAATAGTGTAAATTGATTTATTTACATTATTATTGGAATAATCTAATTAACACCAGTCACAGATGGTCTCTAATGCCTCAATCGGAATAAAAATATGCTCTTTCTTGTCACAGTCTCGTTGCGACCTTGCGAACATTTGTTTTCTGTAACCAGCAAAGGTGTCAGGGTCATATTTTATAAAGCAGAGTTTGTCTCGGTAATTAAAAACAAGAATAAGTGGTTTGGTTAATTGCTGTAACTTATTCATCGTAATCATCGTGTCAGGATAAGCATCCTTTTTGTTTGTTCTTGACTTTAACTCGTAATCATACTCATCATCGTAGAAATCGTGATGAGCGTAACGGTCCTCATATTCCTTGATGTCTCTTTTGAATTCGTCTCTTAATACGGCGAGGACTTGCTTTTCTTGTTCTTTTCCAAATTGATACGACTGTTCGTAATGGGGCATTATACATTAAAGAACGTGTTTTCTTTAAGTGTTTATTTGTCTAAATTACTTATTTCTAATTAATTATTATAATTATTAAAAATAATAATCTATTTATAATCTATAATGGACGAGGACAGTATTTTAAAACGAATTTCAACTCCGATGAGCGACGCAGATTTAGAAAGACATACAGGAATAAAAGGGTCTGATATTATTAAATATGCTGAACTTGATAAGTATAACGATATTACAGAGTTGTTGCCAAAAGATAAGGACGCTAAAATAATCTTAATTGAGGACAAATTTAATAGCGGTCACTGGGTCGCCATTTTGAGATACGGCAAAACAATTGAATACTTTAATAGTTACGGTGCTAAATGGGACACCGATTGGAAATTTATTACTAAAATGGCAAGACTTATTTTAGGGCAAGAGACGAACGATATGACGAATCTGATGAATAAAGCAAAGAACGAGGGATGGGACACCGTTTGGAACGACGTTAAATTCCAAAGTTTAAGCGGAAATATCCAAACTTGCGGACGATGGTGTGTCCTACGAATCGGTATGATGAAAATGGGTTACAGTCTAAAAGAATTCCAAGACTTTATTAGCAGGGTCTCCGAGAAAGAAAATATGGATAACGATTACTTGGTAGCAAAATATGTAAAGTAAATTTTTTAAAAATATTTTAAATTTGTTTTTATTTTAAAATATTTGACGAATGATGAACCCTCTATATATTAACACCCTGTTTTAGAAAGTAAAAAGTAAAATCATTCTTGCTTGATATAGTTGTTTATACTTGTTTCTACGGATGTTCCCATTTCATCTGTATCTTTCTTTAAGTTTTTCAAAGTGTCACCGTATTTGTCGGTCAGACTAATTGCTCGTAGCATACTAACTCCAATTTTCTTGCCAAATATCTTGTTTAACATTTTCGTCATTTCGGGACTTGTCTTGACAGTCGGTAATAAAGATATCGGTTGGTCTATCGTCTTCTTTTTTATTTCCTTTGCTTGGGGATGAAATTTAAAATAGGTTAAGAGTAAATCTTTCATTTGAGGAGGGACTGGCAAGACCTTCTGTTTATAAGTTTTTTGCGTTTTGTAATTGTTAAAAACCCACTCCCATTTTGTAACGTCTAAATAATTGTTTTCTTTGGACTCGGGAACGGATTTGACAATAAAACAATCCGTATAGTCCTTATTTCGTCTCGGGGTCTGTAAAGTATAAAGCGACAAGACTACTAACTGGGTTAGTTTCTGAAATTCCTCATCCGATATTTTCTTTTTGTCTTTGATTTCGTCCAAAATTGCTTTGAGTTCATTCATTTTACCCTCAACCTCCGTCTGCTCTATCCAGTTTGTCTTTACCTTTTCGGTTTTAACAGTATTGTCCTTTAATTCCTTGTTTAGCGATTCCATCATTCCGTAATATTTGGTAAATAATTTCTTGTATTTGGGTTCAGTCCGTCCTTTTAACGAACTGACAATCGCTATTAAATAAGTTCGGCGAGTATTGGGTTTCAGATTTGCGATTTTTTCTAAAACACTTTCGTTGCCGAGAAATTTTAAATCCTTTATTATTTTGCCGTCGTTTAATTTTAGCAGATTAAAAGTGTATAATTTTCTTGAACTTTCGCTGATGTCGGGTTTATTTACAAAGGGGTCAAAACTATCCATATATTATACATCAAGATTTTTATTTGTCGGAGTAGATAAAATAATCTCGGATAATTTCTCACTACTTGGATTTTTTATTTGAGTAATCAGTTTATCATTAATTACTTTTGCTAAAACCTCGCTGTCTCCGATTAATTTATTATACTGGGACAACTTGCTTTCTAAATATCTTTTTCCGTTTAATCCTCTGTGATGCCTTTCCAACGTTAAAATGGAATTGATATCTACTGCCATCAAGTAAAAGTCCCGTTGAGATGTTAGTTCCCTTTCCATTCCCATCTGAATTCCCAAGAATAGTTCCGTTGAGGTTATTATAGCACATATTAGCGACACCAAACAATTAATAAGTGAGACGGTTTGTTGCTCTAAATAAGCAACGAGTCCAACTGCCATTACACTATTTGCTCCTCCCAAAATTATTAGTGGGATTCTAAAATATACGAGTGTCCCTTTTAGCAATAAATATCGTTGTTTGTGGTGTTTAGACATTAAAGAACAATTGTCGGCAACTCGGTTCAGAACCTCCTCTATATCGTCACTCCATTCTTGTTCGTCGGTTTCGGTTGAACTTGTTTCGCCGAGTTCTATTTCTTGGGTTACAGATTTTAAAAACCCTTTATTTTTAGATTTTTTCTTTGGCATTTTAATATATAAGTATAATATAAATGTCTGAAGGTGGTGGAAGAAAATTCTATAAACAAGGTGGAGACGGTTCTTACGGATTGTTAAACGCAAAATATAACCAATTACTCGCTCTTTTAGAGGCGAGTGGAGGAGGCGGTCCTACTACGAGCGACCTTGCTGTTGTTCTTGCCAACGGTAACAACGCTGGAGGTCTTGATATTGCGAATCTTGATAATTTACAAGTTAATACGATTAATAGTGCTCCTTATCCTCCAACGGCATCATCGGCAACCAATCTCGCTGGTGGTGTAGCATCTCAAATACCTTTTCAATCTGCTCCAAATACTACTGGTTTTATTGCGAACGGTGTAAGCGGTCAATATCTCAAATCCAACGGAGCAGGGACTCCATCTTGGGCGACTATCCCAGTAATACCAGCGACCCCTACTATCACTCAAGTTCTAACTGCTGGTAATAATGCCCTTGATGTGTCCCAAATCTTTTCTGCTACTGGTTCTCCTACAACAACTAATATAGATGATGCGGAGGTTCAAATTATAGACGGAACAAGTGGGATTAATTCTAAACTGGAATACGACAACTTAACGATTACTGGGAATTACGCACCTTACAATACCACTAATGTTGTAAGTAATACTGGAATGGTTGTTAATACATCAGATAATAGTAATCCTTATCAATACTCTCTATCTGCTAATTACGCCACTATAAACCAAGTTAAACAAAATACAAGCACTTTTTTAAGCGAAAGTGCGGTGATGTCTGCTGATATTGGTCTTTATCACGAAACCAACGATACGAGTGGGTCGGGAGATATTACGAAACTTTCGTTAAAATCAAGTCCTTTTGACGGAACTATTCGTTGTTTTAACAGCGGAGTTCCATCTACTCTTGCTCCAATTGATTTTCAAGCGTCCGCTCTAACCCTTAATGGGTTTCCTATAACAACTCCTACTCCCGATTTAACTGCTGTTCTTACTGCTGGTGCTAATGCTGGTGGGTTAAGTATTACTGGGGTTAATAATATTGATGTATCTACTATTAATAGCATCGGTTTTCCCCAAGCGACGCCTGATTGGAATGCTACTTTAAACATTAGTTCTACCGCATTACAATCTATTAATTTAAACGGAAACGATATTAATTCTGTTAATAATATCAATTTGAATACGATTAATGGTTTAAGTCCTACTACAATTGGTTTGAATTGGGGAGATTTTACTGGTAATAATGCTTATAATAATCTACCCAATCAGGCGTATCAAGTAGCAAGTGGTAGTGGGACGACCAGTCAATATACTAATAATTTTGAAGCGTATAATAGTTCTACTCTTTACGGACGCTTATATTACGACCAATTACAATTTTACGATATGAATAGTGGGACTACAACTTCTTACACCTCAAACTATATTCAATCTACTAACGGAACGGATTTTACGATTACCGCTGGTTCAGGTGCTTCTACCGCTTTAAGATTAGATTGCTCCCAGTTAATTATTAATGGTGTCGCTTACGCTCCTTCTGTTTCACCTTTGCGTTGGGGATATTATCAAAATACAGGTCAAGCGTTCTCTGCTGGGAGTGGCGGTTTTTCAAATGTCGGTATTGGTTCAAGTCCTATTCAATATTTAACTGGAATGACCCCACTTGGTAGTTATACGATTGCGATACAATTTACTTGCTGGGTTGATAGTGCGGACACTACTTCTTCTTGTTATTTGGGATATACCAATACTGCTGGTTCTTTTACTGGTAATAATTTATATACAAGTTCTACTCCTTGCCCTAATACAACCGCAGTTGGCGTATATCCTTACGGCAGTAGCACTCAATTTACTATCCAAGATACACTCATATTTGTTGCTGGTGGTAGTGGAGAATTAGCGTTGGAATTATATTTTGGAACGGGTGCTGGTTGGAGTGGTTATTATAAGTGGTCTTTATCCGCTCAAATTGTATCACCTTAAAATATAGGGTAATATAAATGGGTTGTTGGGTTAGATTTTGTAACTGGTTAAACTTGCGAAATATTCCTCAAAGCGAAAGGTCTATAATGAGCGACTTGGCAAAATTGACCGATGATTTGGTTGAAAAATAAAGTTTAGCAATTATTTTGCTATACTTTTTTTAAAAGTATATTATATAATAAATGGCAAACAACAGATGGACTAATTTTGTTAGAGAATGGGCGGTTAAAAACGGTCTGTCCTACGGGTGTGCTTTGTCAGACCCTGCGATGCGTGATGAGTATAAAGCAAAATACGGGAATAGGAAGCGTCTGACTCAAACCAAAGAGAAGGAGATGATGGGTCAAGAGGATAAAGATGCGATAGAATTGGTGATAGAAGAAGTTGCTCCAAAAAAGGGAAAGAAGGGACGACCTGCGAAGTATGCTACTGCCGAAGAAGCAAGACAAGCGAAAATTAAGAACACTATTGAGGCAAGAAAAAGGAAGAAGCAGGGACAAAATGAAGTCCTTTCAGAGGCAAAAGAGGCGATTCAGATGGGTAAAGAGGATATTAATAGGTCAAGAAAGAAAGTGATGAGACCTCCGAGTGGTCCGCCTCCTATTTCGGCAGAGACACTTAAAGCAGTCAAGGCGAAAGTGGCGACCGACAAAACGGAGGAGTATAAAGTTAATGCGGTAAGAACAAAAATGACGATGACGACGACGATGGGTGTAGAGGCGGACAGGTTCTTTAAATTTTTAATAAAGGAGGCAGAAAAACAAGGTCAAAGTTCTCCGAGATATGTGGCGAGATTAGTATTTAATACGACAGGAGGAACTGATTTTGGAGATTGGTTTGCTTTAGATAATGATAAGGATGAAGTTAGAGAGGCGTTAGGTGAGAATATGAGTATTAAATTAGGGGAATTTGAAGTTAGAGGAGATGAAGAAACTACGACAATTACTCCTGACCTACTTAAACTAATAAAGTCCGCTCAAAAAAAGGGTTTTATAGATGTTGAATATGATTTTATAAAAAGAATAGCAGATGTCTCAAACAAAGGGGCAAGGAAAATGATGCGACCTTTTGAAGGAAAAGGTTTCAATCCGTTACCCGAATTTGCCGAACAGGTTGAGGGTGCGGAAAGTGGCGGTGGAATCCAACATTTAGACGACGGTTGCGTATTATATACAGGTGGCAAAAAGAAATTTAATTTTTTAGATAGTGTAACGAAAATAGGTAAGACGTTAGGGAAACCTTTTGAAAAAAAAGTGGGAGTAAATCCTTTCACATTAGGGTATGATTTTGGTGAAAAAGTAGTCGCCCCAGCACTAATGAAAATAATTCCTCCCAAAGGAGGTCACTGGACGGAACAAATGAAACCCCATTTGGAAAAGGAATTGCGAAATTACCAAAATATAGTCCATCATCTCGGTCAGCACCTTTCCGAGAGCGGACCAAAAGACCCAAAAGATGCGATGGGGTATTCCCATTACGGTAACGAAATGAGGAGAATAAAACAATTGTTAAGCACTATATAGTGACGAATGAATAACCATCTTTATACTAACACCCTCTTTTAGAAAGTGTTTTGGATAAGTTTGTTGTAGTCGTTCAACTATTTCAAGAGGTATAGTAATAGGTTTTTTAAAATAAGGTTCTTTCTTGTTCTTGTAAGTATCCCAATTTTTAAAAGGTTGGAGTTTAGGAGTTAAATTATATTTTTTTTGGATTGTCTCCAAAAAATGTATAGGGTCAGCAACCAATTCATTATATTCTGTAAAAATAAAATTCTCTACTAACTGTGGGATAAGATAGCGAATCATCTGTGATTTTATTTCACGCATTTCTATTATATTCTTGTAATCATCCACCACCTTATATTTCCAAAACGACCGAATTGGTTTAAAAAATAAAGTATCGTAATCAAACGGACAATAAGGCACTACTTGATGCGGAGTTTTAGCAAAACTATCTAACCATTCTAACAATTCTCTTTCTATCCCAACAAATAGAGTTGTATCACTATCAGCAAAATCAGTCAGATTCCAAAGGTGTTTTAGTCCGAATTCATCCGTTTTTTCTAACTCAAAATTGCTTTCAATTAAATTCTCTAAATAAGTCGTTCCGCTACAACGTTCTCCAAAGACGCAGAATTTAGAAATCATCTATACAATATCTTTTACTTTTTACTTTCTAAAACAGGGTGTTAATATACAGAGGGTTCATCATTCGTCATTTAAGGACAAATAACTAAATAACTCAAAGTATTTAGAAATAAAATATTAGTATAGTATATAACTCAAATGCCGAAATCATCGTATAGCGAATTAAGAGAAGCAAAGAAGAAAGCAATTTCTGAAAAGGGGGTCGTTGTTGCCCCACCAGCAGTATTAGTTAAGGAGAGTGCTTGTTTTGTAATGAGTCCTCCTCCCTCCACCGTTATTAGTCCCGAAGTCGTGGAACAGGTTAAGCAGAAACTTAAGGAAGAAAAACTTGCCGAACAAAAGCAAAAGAAGCGTGACTATCAGCGTGAATATATGCGTGAATACAAGAAGGATGTTCCTGTTGATGAGGGCGACAAACTCAAGAAAAAGGTTAAGCGTTCTTTAAGTGGAATTGACCCTGCCATTTTGAAACCCATCTTGGACGAGATTTTAGCAGAAAAGTAAATAGGTTTTAGTTATTG
>Ga0209500_10000567_pt1 | contig 31512 bp, 30 predicted proteins | sample S_140212_EF_Meta_FD_187323 | JGI IMG/M metagenome (GOLD analysis project Ga0209500, IMG submission 187323) | Freshwater microbial communities from Lake Simoncouche, Canada to study carbon cycling - S_140212_EF_MetaG (SPAdes) (version 2) | ecosystem: Environmental > Aquatic > Freshwater > Lake ...
GCTTTCTCCTGATTTCCCATGCGGCACGGATTCAGCCTTGATGCGCCCATGAGCACTTGCGCCCGCGTCGAGGAGATCGACGGCCCTTACGGCCCCTTCGCCATCGGCGAACGCGCCATCCAACGTCTCTGGGCCTCGGGCGAAGTCCGTGGCCCGATGGCCGCCGCTTCCGGCGCGAAGATCGAGATCGTCCACCCAGGCGATTGGAACCGCGGCGCGGGGCCCGACTTCCTGGGTGCCGAGATCCTGGTCGATGGCCAGCGCCTCCGCGGCGACATCGAGATCCACCTACGCTGCTCCGACTGGCAAGCACACGGCCACGACCACGATCCGAACTTTGGCGGGGTGATCCTCCACGCGGTCCTTCTCCCAGGTACGAAGGACGTATCGACGCTCTCGGGCCATCACCCCGAGACGGTGGTACTGCTCCCTTACCTTCCGCGTGACCTCGAGGACCTCGCCGAAGAAGACGCGCTCCTCGAACTCCGCGGCCGATCAGGCGAGGTCGCCAAACGTGTACTCGAAGCGGAACCGAACCTGCCGCTCGGCCTCAAGCGCCGCGCTCTCGAACGCTTCCGCAACAAGACGAAGCATGCCCGCACCCGCATCAAGGAAGTCGGCTGGGATAAGGCCTGCCACGAGCTCTTCGTGGAATCGTTGGGCCTCGGCGGCAACCGCGCCCCGATGTCGGAACTCGCCCGCAACCATTCGCCGGAACAGATGCTCATCCTGGGCATCGATGCTCTTTACATGGAGAAGTGCGGGCGCTGGCGCCTGCGCGGCCTCCGCCCCGCCGGGCACCCGCACCGTCGCCTCGCCCAATACCTCGAACTCTACCGCCGTCGTCCTGACTGGCGTCACCGCCTCCAGGAATGGGCCACGACCCTGCCCTCTTCGCCGCTGATCACGGCCCGCCGGCGGCTCATCGACGAGGTCTTCGCCTGCCTGCTCTCCGACGGCCGCGCCGATACCTTATGCGTTAACGCACTGCTACCGCTGTTGCAGGATCCGCGACACACGCTGGACCGCAGCTGGCTCGATTGGCCACCCGGGCACCACCCCGATGATATTCATGAGGCCCGCGCGCTCATCGGACTCACCGGCTCCGCCCGTAACTGGGAAGTCCAAGGTATCCTCGATATCCTGCGTCGATCGATGGCCTCCGCCGAGCCGAAGCCGGCCTAGGCCATCATCTTCCGCGCCTTCTCGAGCGAGATAGCCAGACGATCAACTTCCTCCAGCGTGTTATAGAACGCGAACGAAGCGCGGGCGGTGCCGCTGAGGCCGTAATGCTTCATGAGCGGCATGCAGCAATGGTGGCCGGTGCGGATGGCGATGCCGTCCGCGTCGAGCAGCGTGCCGATGTCATGCGGGTGCCCGCCTTCGATGTTGAAAGAGATGACGGCGACCTTCTCCGGCGCTTCGCCGACGATGGTCAGGCCCTTGATGGTCTTAAGGCGCTCGGTGGCAGCGGCGAGCAACGTCTGCTCGTGCGCATGCGCGGCGGACTGGATGGGCATGAAGTACTCCAAGGCGACGCCGAGAGCGATAGCGCCGGAGATGTCCGGCGTACCGGCTTCGAAGCGCTCAGGCGCGGCGCGGAAAGTCGTGCCGGCGAAGTCGACCTTGCTGATCATGTCCCCACCGAACTGGTAAGGCGGCAGCGCATCAAGCAGCTCGGGGCGACCCCAGAGTACACCGATGCCGGTCGGGCCGAAGGTCTTATGACCAGAGAAGGCGTAGAAGTCGCAACCGAGCGCAGGGACATCGACCTTGAAGTGCGCAGCGGACTGACAGCCGTCGATGAGCACCACAGCGCCGGCCGCCTTGGCGAGACGCGTCATCTCGGCGGCGGGATTGACGGTACCGAGCGCGTTGGAGACGTGCGCAAAGGCGACCATCTTGGTGCGACCGGAAAGCAGTCCCTTGAAGGCCACGAGGTCCACCTCGCCGCGCGGCGTGACGGGCGTGACGACGACCTTGGCGCCCGTGCGCTCGGCAATCACCTGCCATGGCACGATGTTGGCATGGTGTTCGAGATGCGTGAGGAGGATTTCATCCCCGGCCTTGAGGTTCGTCCGACCCCAACACTCGGCGACGAGGTTGATGCCCTCGGTGGCGCCGCGGACGAAGACGCAGCCACGGGTATCCTTGAGCCCGAGGAACTTCGCGACCGAGCCGCGGGCGGCCTCATAGGCGGTCGTGGCTTCTTCGCTGAGGAGGTGGACGCCGCGATGCACGTTGGCGTTCTGCTCGGAGTAGTAGCGTTCCAGGGCCTTGATCACCACCGACGGCTTCTGGGAAGTCGCTGCATTATCGAGATAGGCCAGCGGACGACCGCGCACGGAACGTCCCAAGATAGGGAAGTCCTTGCGGAGAGCGGCGACGTCGAACGCGGGCATGGACCGAACGTAAGAGGACCCGGGCGGGGCGCAACCGGGAAGCGAAACTCAGGGCGACGGCGGCAAGCGGACAGCCTTACGGATGTACGCCGGCACGTCGACGTCTTGACCTTCGATGAACGTCATCGGCGTACCGCCGAAGAGACCGCGGCGCATCGATTCTTCCGTCGCGAACTCGAAGATTGGCTGGGAAGGATCGACGGCCTTGGCGCCTTTCTTGGGCTTGGCTGGCGCTTTCGGCGCAGGCAACGAAGCCCCAAGCACCGAGACCTCGATACGATCGCCCAGCGAAGGCTCGATGCGCGCGCAGAGGACCGTCGAAGTCTCGCCACCGAAACGGGTGCGGACAGCGCCAACCGCCTCGAAGGCCTCGGTCGAAGTCATCGCCGAACCACCGGCGACATACACGAAGAGCGAGGCGACCTTGGCCACGGCGCCAGGCGCATGGGCGAGCGGGCAGTCGCAAGCCGCGCGGGCGGCCTTCATCGCGGCGCCTTCGCCTTGGCCGACGCCGAAGGCAAAGAGCGTGGGCGAACCAGGCGTAGAAAGGATCGAGCGCAACGCAGCCGGATCGACGGCGATGAGCGCGCCGGGCGCGAACGCGCCGGCTAGGCCGCGGAGAGCTCCGCCAACCCAGTTGTCCGCTGCCGCGAAGGATTCCGAGAGCGGGGCCTCTGGCGAGACCTGCTGGAGGAGGAGATCGTTATGCACTACGACCAGCCCGTGACACTTCTGGGCCAGCTTGACCGTGGCGTCATTGGCCTGACGCATGCGACGCTCACCCTCGTGCGAAAACGGCATCGTGGCGAAGGAGAGCACCGTCGCGCCGGTCTCAGCCGCGAGGCCAGCGACCACCGGAGCGGCGCCGCTACCAGTACCGCCGCCGAGACCGGTGACGAGTACCACGAGAGGGACGCCGGTGAAGAGACGGCGAAGTGCCGCTTCTTCGGATTCCGCCGAGGTCAGGCCGAGCGCGGCTTCGCCGCCGGTGCCCATCCCACGGGTCTGCGCGCGCCCAAGCTGCAACGTGGCAGCGGTGCCGGCCGGGAGGGAACGTGCGTCGGTATCGAGCAACGCGACGCCGACTTCGGCAGGCAGCTGCGCCGCTAGGCGCGTGACCATCGAGCACCCCGCGCCACCGAGGCCGACCAAGAGGATGGAAGCGGGCGCGGACATTTTAGAGGCGGAAGAGTTCCTTGAGCTGGGCGAGGAAGCCGTGCGGACGGCGCACCGGTGGTGGCGCGTCGGTGATCGCGGCGGTCATGAGACCCACCACGCCCGCATACTCGGGCTTGCGGAGGGATTCGTTCTCGAAGTTCGGAACGCCGACGCGGGCGGAGAGTCCCGTCACGTGCTGCACGGCTTCGGCCGCGTCGGCCAAGTTAGCCGAGCCGCCGGTCAGGATCACCCCGGAAGGAATCATGTTCTGGTCCAGCTTCACCGCATGACCCGGGAAGATTGCCTCGAGTCGACGAATGACGTCCTTACGGACGAATTCAATGGTCTCCTGGTAACGGAGCGAGAGCACCTGGGTGATCGTACCACGGTTGAACTGCTGGTCGCCCACGCCTTTGTCCCCGTCTTTCCAGATGGTCTGATTGACGTCGTTGTCACGGTGCATCGCCGAACCGAAGCGTAGCTTAAGGTCCTCGGCCGTCTCGCGGCTGATGCGAAGGGCCACACTGAGGTCGTTGGTCAAGTGCTCGCCGCCCACGGGGAGCGAGCCAGCGCAGAGGATGTGCTCCTTGTAATAAAGAATCCAGTCGGTGGTACCCGCGCCCATGTCGATTACCAGCACCCCGCCCTGCTTGTCGGCGTCGCTCGCGGTCGCGCAGGCGGCAGCGTGCGAGGCCAGGATAAAGTCGCGAACGCGGATGCTCATGCCGTTCACCATGCCTACGCGCATACGCATATTACCCTCCTCCATGGTCACGCGCCAGAAAGTGACCTCGAGACGCTTGCCAGCCATGCCTACGGGATTACTGACCGGGCGGTTATCCAGCATCGTCGGCTGGCGCATGTAGAGGATTGTCGTGCGTCCAGCCGGGGGCTCGAGACGCTTCGCCGAGGAAATCGCGTCGGCGACATCCTTAGCGGTAACCTTGCCGTCATGCGCCGGGACGGCGACGAAACCCTTCACGCGTTCGCCTTCGGCGGCGGGACCAGACAGCGACAGGTAAATCTGCTCCACGGCGCGACCAGAGCCACGTTCGATGTCATTGACGACTTCATGTACACACTGCGTGAGCTTCTCGAGGTCGGTGACGGTGCCCTTGACGACGCCGTCCGTGCGACGTTCGCTGAAGCTGAGCATGCGGGCCTTGCCGTCGATGATCTGGCCGAGGAGGCTGGCCGTCTTATGCGTGCCGATATCGATGACGGCGATGAGGGAAGGAAGGGGCTTGGAAGTCATCGGAGAGGAAGGGGGACGAGGCGGGGTTCAGGGACGGGCGAATTGGCGTTGGTCCGGTTCTGGATCGACATCTTAAGCACGTAGGCCTGCGAGGTCGTGCCGGGGCGGCGAAGTAGCTCGTCGACGTTGATGCGCCCGAGCAGCGCGAGCTCGTTACGCCAGTTGGCGGTGGAGAAGACGATTTCGACGAGAGCCGGCCGGTCCATCGGCTGGGTGCCAGGGCGGACCGTCACGCGCAGATTAGAGCCGGGCGAATCCTCCTGCGCACCGAAGCAATCGCGGAGCGAGACCGCCGACCACTGTTTGTAGAGGTTCGGGTAACTGGTGCGCACAGCGAGCAGGAACGGAGCGGCGATCTCGATGCCCTCGATCAGCAGCTTATCATCGCTGCCCGTGGCCCGGTAATCCTGGATTTCCGGCAGATTGCGGATGGCCTGCTCCGGATAGCCAGCACCGGCGAAAGTCTGGCCATCGGATGCGACGAGGCGTACCTGCATCGGCGTGCCTTTGCCGGGGAGCGAAGCGATCTTGGCAATGGCGAGCCGCTCGCGCAGCGCGATGTCGAGTGTCCCGTCGTTACGGCGGCGGACGTCGGCGGCGACGACCTGATTGTCCGCCTCGAGGTCCGTCTTGATCGAACGGACATCACGGGCGAAGCCTTCGGGTCCATTAGCGACCACCTTCTTCACGAAGTCGGCGGTCAGGAAACCATCGGTCTTGAAGCGGAGAGAGCCGGCGGCGGGCGAGGCGGTCGTGGATTCGTCGACGGCCCACCAGAGGAGCCCAACGAGCACCGCGAAGAAACCTACCGCAAGGAAGGTGGGCAGGTTCGAACGCACCGCGCGCTTGCGCCCGATCTCACCCTCAGGGACGCGGTTCACATCCTGCGGCACGAGTGCGCGCCAATCACGGTCGGCCTGACCCATGAAGGCGTCGCGACGTTTGCGGAAGAGATTATCAAAGAGGCCCATGTTCAGCGGCGGATAGGTTGGGCGGCACGCGCAAGAGCCGGGGCGGCCATACGGCGGACAAGGGCGGGGAAGTCGAGGCCAACGCAGGAAGCGCTCTTGGGCATCAGGCTAGTTTCGGTCATGCCGGGCATCGTGTTGATCTCGAGGAAATAGAAGTGGCCGTCAGGCTCAAGGAAGACATCAGCACGGGCGAAGTCCCGGCAACCGCAGGCGGCGAAGAGCCGGGCGGCGGAGGCGCCAATCGCGGTGGTCAGTTCCGGGGCAACGGGCGCGGGGAAGCGATACTCCGAGGCACCCTTGGTATATTTGGTCTTATAATCATAGACGCCGGTCAGGGCGACGATCTCGACGAGCCCCATGGGCTGACCGTCCAGCAGGCCGATGGACATCTCGCGGCCCCGGAGGCGTCGTTCGGCCATCCACTGGCCGGAGGCGGGGATTTCCGCCAGGGCCTTGGCCACGGCGCCCTCCCCTTCCAGCATATAAAGTCCGACGCTGCTGCCTTGGTCGGAAGGCTTGATAACGATCTGTTCGCCCAGGGCGGCGATGAGCGCGGCGGCCGACGGCTTGGCGGCGCCAGCGAAGGCGACTTCCGGGATAGCGGGCACGTCAGCCTGGCGCATGGCAGCCTTGGTGGCAACCTTGTCCATGCAAAGACGGTTAGCGATGGAAGAGCAGCCGGCGAAGGCGATGCAGCGTGCTTCTAGCTCCGCCTGGGCGCGACCATCCTCGCCCCAACCGCCATGGAGGACGGGGAGAACGACGTGACGGCTCCCGTCGAGCCACTCGGGCAAGGCGTCAGATTCCAGTTCAATGAGCCGGGCTCCCGGCAACACCGCGGCGACGGCCTGGCCGGAGCGCAGCGAGACTTCACGTTCGGAGGAGAGTCCGCCGCAGAGGACGATAATTTCAGGGATGAAAGTCATAGGAGTTCCTTCCATTCTCGGCCGAGGGCGACGATCTCCGGCTGGAGCTCGACGCCTTGCCGGGACTTCACCTCGGCGCGGACGGCGCGCATGAGTTCGAGGAAATCCGCGGCCTTGGCGTCGCCAGTGTTAACGAGGAAGTTGGCGTGGGTCGGCGAGACGGAGACCGGGCCGACGGCACGGCCTTTGAGTCCGCTCACGTCGATGAGGCGGCCGGCCTTGTCTCCTTCCGGATTACGGAAGACGCAACCGGCGCTGGCTTCGCGCGGCTGGGAGGCGCGACGGCGCGCGGCCATGTCATCCATGCGGCCGCGGATCGCGGTCGGTTCATCGCGCCCGGCGGCGCGGAGGACAGCGGAAAGTACGACCGCGCCGTGCAACTGCGGGCAGTCGCGGTAAAGGGCGTCAAAGCTGTCGCGACGTGCGGCGCGCACCCGACCCTGCGGCGTTAGCCACTCGATCGATTCGACGACGTCGAAAATCCATCCGCCCATCGCGCCAGCGTTCATACGTAATGAACCGCCGATGGTGCCGGGGATGCCCTCGAGGAATTCGAAACCCTTCCAGCCTTCGCGCGCAGCGAAGCCACAGAGTTCCTTGAGGCGGGTTCCTCCACCGACGCGCAAGCGGCCTTCGCCGAGGTCCGTCACGGCACCCCAGCGGGCCGTGTCGAGATGCAGGATGAGACCGTCGTAGCCTTCGTCGGGCACGAGGAGATTGGAACCGCGACCAAGCGCAAACCAGCGTAGGTCGAGCTCCGCGGCGGCACGAAGGAGCGCGACGATGTCGTCGACGCTCGCTGGCTCGGCATACCAGCGGGCCGCGCCGCCGAGGCCCAGCGTGGTCCGACGGGCGAGCGGTTCGTTGGCGCGTAGCGTGCATTCCGCGGAGAGGCGGCCGGCGACGAGATCAGGCAGGTCGAGCGAAAGGATGTCGTCGCCGCGGCGCCGGAGGACTTTGGCATACGCCTCGGCGTCGCGTTCGATGTCGCCCGCGCCTACGAAGGCGACGACCGTGTCAGCGCCGAGGGCAAGGGCGTCGAGTAAAGTCGGCAGTCCGGCGCGATCCTCGATAAGACGATGGCCAGAACCCGCAACGATGGCATCGGAGCCACCGCCTTCGAGAGCCGCCTCGCCGGCCGAATAAACCGGCAGGACCAAGGCGTGGTCCGCGACGGCGAGGGCGTCACGAAATTCGCGGGCATACTGGCGCGTACGCGTGTGACGATGCGGCTGGAAAACGACGATGAGGCGACCCACATGCGTCTCGCGTACCCACTTGAGCAAGGCGGCAATCTCCGTCGGGTGATGGGCATAGTCGGCAATGACCCGGAGCCCAGTACGTTCGAAGAGCACATCCTGACGCCGACGGATACCGCGCCAACGGGCGAGCGGCTCGGCGACAAGCCCGCCGGTGATGAAGTGGGTGACCGCGAGCGCAAGCGCGGCGTTCGAACGATTGAACGACCCGGCGACGGGTAGATTGAACTGTCCGGCGGGGAAGCGACCTTCGAGCGAAACGACCGATGAGGCATGACCACCCTGCACAAGATGGAAAGAGTAGTCACCACCTTCACCTACGCGAATCACCGGCACCTTCAGTCCGGCGACGAGTCGCTCGAGGCGTTCGTTGCCGACTGGGATAATAACGGCGGTACGGGTCCGTTCGAATAACGCGCGGAAGACCCCTTCGAGCGCGGCTTCATCGCGATAATAATCCGGATGATCCCAGTCGAGGTTGACCGCGACCGCGACGTCAGGCGAGAAGGCGCCGATCGTGCCATCACTCTCGTCGACCTCGGCGACGACCCAAGGGGACGAGGCGGAGGCGCGCGCCGGTGGAAAGGCGGGATCGCGGAAGAGGCCTCCAAGCACGTAGCCGAAGTCGGCCTCGGCGCTAGCCAGTGCGGCGACGAGCAGGCCGCAGGTGGTGGTCTTGCCATGGCTGCCGCAGATGGCGACGAAGCGCCGTTCGGCAACCGCTTCGGCGAGGAGTTCGCCTCGGCGCAAAGTACGGACGTCATGGCGTTCAGCTAGGGCAAGCGCCGCATGCCCGGGCTTCACGGCGCTGGAGCGACCGACGACCGTTGGCTGGCGGCCGGCGGCCCAAGGATCGTGCAGCAAGGGGATATCAGCATTCGCCAGCTGCAGCTCCATCGGACTGCCCGTGGAATCATCCCAGCCCGAGACATCCCAACCCGACCCTTTTAGGTAGATGGCCAGCGGACCGACTCCCATCCCACACGCACCGAGCATCCAGGCGGAAGCGCTCATGCGGTGGCGAGGCGGCGGCGGCCGGCGAGCACGAGGGTTTCTTGGGCGAGTTCTTCCCAACGGTTGGCGGCGTCGGCGAGCGCAAGGGCGTCACGCATCACGGCCAACGCGGCGGTGTCGTTGAGCCGGTCGAAGACGATGGTCGAGAGCCGCGCAAGGTCAGCCTCAGGCAGCAGCAGTGCTGCGCCCGCTTGCTCGCTTTGACGGGCGTTGGCGGTCTGATGGTCATCCGCCGCGCGCGGGTAAGGTACGAGGACCGCGGGCGTGCGGCAGGTAGCCAGCTCGGCTAGCGTGCCCGCGCCGGCGCGCGTGATTGCCAAGTCGGCGGCGGAATAAGCCATGGCCATCTGGTGGCAGAACGGCAGGAATCTCACCGTCGACTGTGGGGCGCGCACTTCGTCGTCGCGTCCGCCCGGGCCGGTGAGGCAGAGCACGTGAAGCCCGCGGATGCCGAATTCCTCGAGGTTATCCTCGACCCAGCGGTTGAGTACCTGCGCGCCTTGGCTGCCGCCAGTAACGAGTAGGAGTCGGCCCGTGGGCGGCAGGCTAAGTGCGCGGCGAGCCGCATCACGCGCTTGCGGACGAATCTCGGCGCGCACGGGATAGCCGGAATCATGCTGACGCTCCGCGGCGAGACCAGGCAGACGGACGCCCGCGGGCAGGTGCACGGCATCGGCGAAACGCGCGATGAGCCGGACGGCTTTCCCGGGCTTGCGGTTGGCTTCGTGCACCAGCACGGGAATACCGGCGAGCCGACAGGCGAGCGAAGGACCGAGACTCATGAAGCCCCCGAAGCAGACCAGCGCATCCGGACGGAAACGCCGCAGAACCTGCCAAGAAGACCAGACCGCGCCGAGCAGCGCAGGAAAGAAAAGCAGCTTAGCGACGAGGCCTGGGCCGAAGCCGCGGCCCTTGCCGGGGATAAAGTTGAGGCGCGGGTAGTTGGCCGTCATCCGCGCGTCGACGACTTTGCTGCTGACGATCAGCAGGCACTCGTGTCCGTCCTCGGTGAGCCGCTGGGCGAGGGCGATACCCGGGGCGAGGTGGCCGCCGGTTCCGCCGCACGCAAGCAGCACGCGGCTCATGCGCGCGCCTCCTTGGCGATGAAGGACGGCCGGGCCGATTCGCGGATACAATTAAGGACGAGGCCAACCATGCAGCCCATGATGACGAGGTTGGTGCCGCCATAGCTAATGAACGGCAAAGAGATGCCCTTGGTCGGAAGCAGGCCAGTGACGACGCCCATATTGATGAGCGCCTGCAGCACGAGGAAGAGCGTCGCACCGAGGCAGATGTTGAAGCGATAGAGGTCGGCCGATTGGCGCATCGCACGATAGGCGCACCAGAAGATGCCTAGGTAGAAAAGCGCCACGAGCGAGGTTGCGACGAGCCCATATTCCTCGCCGATGACAGAGAAGACGAAATCCGTATGGGCCTCGGGTAGGTAAGCACGCCCTTGAATACCGTTCGCCGCACCCTTCCCCGTCAGGCCCCCAACGCCAAAGGCTACCATGCCTTCGAAGAGCTGATAAGCCTCGTCGCCACGCTTCTCCCACGGTTCGAGGAACGAGGTGAACCGACGTAGACGGTTCGGCCAGTTGAGGATGAGAATCGTAAAACCCCCGAGCCCGAGCAGGAAGCTCGGGACCACGTAGGCCCAACGGACTCCGGAGACGAGCATCATGGTGCCGCCCACCGCGCAGCAGAGGATGATGGTACCGAGGTCGGGACCCAGGGCGATGAAGCAGGCGATGAGCAACAGGATGCCGACGGGCTTCAGGAAGCCTTCCTGACAGTCGAACCAGCCGCGCGGCGTGAAGATATATGGCTCGCGCTTACTCAACTGGTAGATGCGGAACTTGTTCGGTAAGGTATGCCGCTGCATGCGGGCGAGGAAGTCGGAAAGCACGATCACCAAGGCGAGCTTGCCGAGGTCCGAGGCCTGTAGGCGGAAGAAACCGAAATCAATCCAGCGCCACGAGCCGTTGACCGAGACGCCGACGTGGGGCACGCGCGCGAGGAACATCGCCGTACAAGCGACACCAAGGATCCACCAACGCCATTCCCGCGCCTTGTCCAAGTTAAGCCGGAAGAACGCGAAGCCGGCGACACAGGCGATGGGGACGTAGACGAGCTGGCGGTAGAACGCCGCGGTACGGTTACTCGCCGAAAGCGAGATACCCGCACTGTACTGCACCACGAGGCCGAAGATCGCGAGGGACAAGGCGAGCAGGACGATGCCCAAGGAGTACCCACCCAGGGCTCCTGGACCTTCCTCCTGCTTCACCTTGACGATCATGACGTGGCCTCAGGCTTAGCTTACTTGGTCGCGGCGGACTTGGGCGCAACCTTCGTCGCCGGCTTGGGCGCGGCGGGAATCGTCAGCACCTGGCCAGGCTTGAGGTCAGCGTTGAGCTTGAGGTTATTGGCCTTGGCGAGGTCGGCGCGCGTCACCTTCTCACTGGAGGCGATGCTCATGAGAGTCTCACCCTTCAGCACGGTGCGCTTGCCACCAGCACCGACGGGGCCGAGCGGGGCGAGCTTGGTCGGTGCGGGGGTTGGGATGCGGTCGAGTGCGGGCGCCGGTGCGGCGACGGCACTGGCCGGACGAGCACCGCCCGAGAAGGCGGCGTTATCGCCAGACTGCTCGAAGCCGCTGGTGCTTCGACAGCCATTGACGCCGACGAGGACGGCGATGACGCAGAGGTGCAGTAGCACGACGGCGGTGACGGTGATGAGGGGACGCATGATGGTGGGTGGGTTTGGGTGGGTGGTTTGGTTGGAAAATTAGATACGGTTGGCCAAGGCGCTCGCGGCGCGCTCGAAGACGAGGCCGCGCTCAGCGTAGCCGCGGAACTGGTCAAAGCTCGAGAAGCCGGGACTCAGCAGGATGGCCGCCGGACCTTGAGCGTCCTTGGCCGCGGCGACGACGGCGTCCTGTAGCCCAGGATAACAGCGGGCGCTCTTGCCCAGTTCGTCGAAATGACGCTTAAGCTCGTCGGCGGTCTCGCCGATGAGGTAAGCCGAATCAATCAGCGGGGCGATGTTACGGACGAAGCGACCGAGATCGCCGCCCTTCCACTTCCCTCCCCCGATCCAGCGGACAGGGATGCTGAATTGCGAAAGCGCAGCCTGGACCGCGTGGAAATTGGTACCCTTCGAATCATTCCAGAATTCGACGCCTTTGTTCTCCGCAACCTTGCGGAGTCGATGCGGGGGCACTCGGAAGAGCCGGGCGGCCTCCTCGAGGTGGCGCATCGGGATACCGCGCACCTGCCAGTACTTACAAAGGATTGCCCAGTTTTCGCGCTGTGGCCAGGTGTCAAAGACCGAACCCGCGGGCACCGTATCGGAAACCTCCGCACGTGTGGCGACGAGGGCCTCGGCGGGTAGCTCGATGCCGAATGAGGCGGCGGCGGAGACGACGGATTCGCCGACAACGAGAATGCCGCCGGGCATCATCCGCTCGATCAGCTTGAATTTAGCGCGGAAGTAGCTCTCGAGGTCGCCATGGCGGTCGAGATGGTCCTCGTCGAAGTTAGTCCAGAGCACCGCCTCCGGCGTGAAGTGACGGAGGTCTTCTGCTTGGAAGGAACTGACCTCGACGATAGCAACGAAGGAGCCGTTGGACACCGTGCGGTGGAGCGATGTCAGCGGCAGCCCAACGTTACCGCAGGCGATGGCGTCGAGACCGGAGCGCTTGAAAGCGAAGGAGAGGAACTCGGTGATGGTCGTCTTGCCGTTCGTGCCAGTGATGGCGATGGCCGGACCAGTCCAGAGCAACGCGCCGAAGTCGAGTTCGGTCAGGCAATGCAGGCCGGCTCGACGCGCGGCGAGGATCCACGGGTGCGACTGCGCGAAGCCGGGGCTATAGATCAGGAGATCGTGACGGGCGGCCTCCTCGGGACCGAACTGCCGATTCTCCCCACGTTCGTCGTAAATGACCGAAGCGAAGCCCGCCGAGGCGAGCGATTCCGCGACAGAACGCCCGCTCACGCCCTCGCCGAAAACGGCGGCGGGCCGGGTGAGCCGGCGTCGGAGGGATTCGGGGAACTCGCTCATCGGAGCTTCAGGGAGAGCAGGCCGAGAAGGCCGCACAGAAGGGAGAGAATCCAGAAGCGCGCCACGACCTTCGTCGCGGGCCAGCCCTTCTTCTGGAAGTGGTGATGGATAGGCGTCATCAGGAACAGGCGCTGGCCGCCGGTCCGCTTGAAGTAGGCCACCTGCAGGATGACGGACAATGCTTCGACGACGAATACGCCGCCGACAATCGCGAGGAGGAAAGGCTGGTGCATCAGGCAGGCCACCGCGCCGATACCGCCACCGAGCCCGAGCGCGCCGACGTCGCCCATGTAGATCTCGGCCGGGGCGGCGTTATGCCAAAGGAATACGAGGCTGCCGCCGACAAGGGCTGAACAGAAGACCGCGAGCTCGCCCGCGCCCGGCACGTAGCTGATACGCAGGTAGGTCGCGAACTCATGGTGACCGACGAGATAAGCGACCGCGCCAAGAATCATCGTCGTGATGAGCACGCAGCCGATGGCGAGACCGTCGAGGCCGTCGGTGAGATTCACCGCATTGGAACAGCCTACGCAAACGAGTACGAAGAACACCCCCGCGACACCGAGGCAGGCGAAGAAGGGCCAGCCGAGCGACTTCGCCGACCAGAGCGGACCGTTAAGAATCGGCAACCAAATCTCACAGAGGCTTTCACGATAGGCGGGGTCGAGGAGTACGATGCCGAGCGCGATTAGCGCGACGAGTCCCTGTCCTGCTAATTTCATTCGCGCGGAAATCCCATCGGCGCTGCCATGGCGGACCTTCAGCCAATCATCATAGAGGCCGACGAGCCCCATGCCGATCAGGCACCAAAGCGCAGAGAGCACGAGCACATTGAGGCGCGCCCAGAGAAGCACCGAAGGAATCATCGCAACGGCGATAATGAGACCGCCCATCGTGGGAACCTTGCCTCCTTCTTTGGCGAGCTCGCCCATCAGCTTAGCCGAACGCTCGGGCTGGCGCAGGCGCGCGAGCACGCCGATGAGCCGGCCGGAAAAAAGCATGCCTAGCAGCAAGGCCGTCACGCCGGCCATGATCGCGCGGACGGAGATATACTCGAAGAGACGGAAAGGCCCCCAGGTGTGAGCAAGTTCGCTGAGACGGTAAAGCATCCTAGTGGAAAGAAAGCGCGGAGCGCAGGGATTCGGGCAGGCAACGCTCGAGGGCGAAGGAACGGCTGCCCTTCAGGAAGACGAAGCCGCGATGCGCGGCGACGCGGGCGGCGGCATCCTCGACGGAGGCCGCGACGGAAAGTTCCACCCCGGGGAGCGCAACTCCCTGCAGCAACGCAGCCGACTCGCCGCCGAAGACGACCACATGGTCGCCCGAGCGGAGAGGCAGCTGCGCGCCGCAGTCGCGGTGGAGTTGCGCAGAGGTGGGACCGAGCTCGGCCATGCCGCCGAGCAGGAAAAGACGAGGAGCCGCGGAGGCGCGGCTGAGACGGTCGAATGCACGAGCGGAATCGAGCAGCGAGGCCGGGCTGGCGTTATAGCAGTCGACGTAGAAGGTGCGGTCACCTTCGACGTGGACGCTACCGCGACCAGCCGGAGGCATCCATTTCGCCGTCACGGTGGCGAGCGCGTCTGCGGGGCAGCCAACTGCGAGGGCGGCGATAATTGCGAGCGCGGCGTTGCGGGCGAGTCCGTCGGAGATCGGCGCCAGCGGGAAGACCTCGCCGTCGAGTACGAGCGATTGCTGGCCGCGAGCGCCGGCGATAAATGAGGCGCGGACGAGACGGGCTGGCGGGACGGAAGGAGCGGCTTCACCCTCAAACTGCACGGCGACGCAACGGCCAGCGTGGGCTGCGAATTCGGGCCAGTCGAGGAGAGCTGCCGGGATGATGGCCTGACCGCCAGGGGCGAGTTCGGCGACGAGCGTGGCCTTCTCGCGGGCGATGCCGGCGAGCGAACCGACGCCTTCGAGATGGACCGCGGCGACGTTCGTGACAATTGCGAGGTCGGGACGAATGACAGCGGCGGAGACGCCAAGTTCTCCGGGTACGCTCATGCCCGCCTCGATGACGGCAAAGCGATGTAGACCAGGCTCGACGCGCAGGAGCATCAGCGGCACCCCGATCAGATTATTGAGGTTGGCTTCCGTGACGAAGGCTTCGGCGCCGAGGAGCGCGGCGAGCAGTTCCTTCGTCGAAGTCTTACCCACACTGCCGGTCACCCCGATGACGCGTCCGGGAAACTGCGCACGCCAACGGGAGGCGACGCGGCGGAGGGCGACGAGCGGATCGTCGACGACTAGCTGCGGGAGGTCGTCGGCGACGGCACGAGCGACCAAGGCGCCGGCCGCGCCCTGCGAACGGGCCGAGCCGAGGAAGTCATGGCCGTCGCGTCGGTCGGTGCGCACGGCCACGAATACGTCACCGGCACGAAGCGCGCGAGTGTCCGTACCGAAGCCTTTGAGCGCGGTGCGCGGAGCAGCGGTCCAGCGGCCTTGAGCCCAGGCGGCAAGATCGGCTGAGGAGAAAGTTGGCATCACGACTGCGCGCCCCTCCGGAGCTCAAGAATCTCACGCACGACCTGACGGTCGTCGAAAGGCACCACCGTATCAGCGAATTCCTGGGTGGTCTCGTGGCCTTTGCCAGCAATGACGACGCAGTCGCCGGACTTCGCAGCGGCGAGCGCGCGGCCAATGGCGTCGCGGCGGTCGGCCACGAACTCGACGGAAGGGAGCGGGCCGAGGCCTTCGCGCATATCGGCGAAGATACGGTCCAGGCTTTCCTTACGAGGGTTGTCGGCCGTCGCCCAGGCGAGGTGGGCGAGGTCGGCGACGGCCTTGGTCATCGCCGGACGCTTTCCGCGGTCGCGATCGCCCCCGCAACCGTAGACGCAGAGCACGCGGCCGGGCGTGATGTCACGGAGCATGCGCAAGGCGTTGCGGAGGGCGTCGTCGGTATGAGCGTAGTCGACGAAGACCGGGAACGGCTGGCCTCCCTCGACACGTTCCATGCGGCCCGGGACGCCAGGGAAGGCGGCAAGGGCCGGCGCGAGCGCGAGCGGATCTCGGCCGAGCGCCGCGGCCATCGCTAGCGCGCAGAGGACGTTTGAGACGTTATAACCGCCCGGTAGGGTCGACTTGAAAATAGCGGAGCGGCCGTCATGGCGGACGGTGAAGACCGCGCCGCCAGTATCGAGCGCAAGGTCGGTCGCGCGGACATCGGCGTCGGCGGCGAGTCCGAAGGTGAGCACCGCACCGCGGCGCCGGCAGGCCTCAGCGAGTACACGGCCAGCTGGATCATCGATGTTGATGACGCAGACGTCGGGGACGGTGCCGTTACGCCCGTCGAAAAGCGCCGTCTTCGCATCGAGGTACGAGGCGAGGTCGCCGTGGTAGTCGACGTGATCGCGCGTGAGGTTAGTGAAAGCCGCAACTTGGAAATGGAAACCGTGGACCCGGTCCTGGTGGAGGGCGTGGGAACTGACCTCTAGGCAGGCGCCGACGCAACCCGCGTCGGCCATCTGGCGGAAGAAGGCAGCAAGGTCAGCGGATTCCGGCGTCGTCTTATATGAAGGGATTGAACGGCGACCGAGGTGATAACGGACCGTGCCCACGAGGCCCCACTGCGACCCATCGTCCTGCAGGAGGTGGCGCAGGAGCGTCGAGATCGTTGTCTTACCGTTGGTCCCCGTCACGCCGACCAGCTGGAGCGCGGCTTCAGGATGACCGTAGAAACGTCGGGCGACCTCGGCGAGCACGCGACGTGGATCGGCGACCTGGGCGGCAGCGACAGCGGGCAGGCCACCAACCGGCTCGCCCGAGATGATGGCGGCCGCACCACGAGCGATCGCGTCGTCGAGGAAGGCGTGGCCGTTGGACCGCAGTCCAGGTAGCGCAAAGAAAAGCGATCCCGGGAGGATGCGCCGACTATCCGTCACGAGCGAGGAGATGCGGACGGAGCCGTCGCCAGCCCGGCTTTGAATCGCGAGGCCTTGCAGCAGTGAGTTGAAGGTGGGGCGCTCCATGGCAGCGGGTGTCATCGCAGGAGGCAGGATCATCGGCCGGCATCCGCGACATGGCCGCGGGGAATGGGAGAGACGGGCGGAAGGTCGAGCCAGCGGATGCACTTCTCGGCGACATCGCGGAAGATGGGGGCGGAAATCTTTCCGCCGTAGGCGATGCCCTCCCCTTGCGGTTCGTCGATGATGACAGTAATCGCGAGCTTCGGGTCACCCACCGGGAAGAAGCCAGCAAAAGAGGCGACGTGATGCGAGGAGGAGTAGCGACCGTTGATGATCTTCTGCGTCGTGCCGGTCTTACCCGCGACCTCATAACCCGGAATGTCGGCGATGGGTGCCGTGCCGCCCTTGCCGCAGACAGCACGGAGGAGCGTGGCCATCTGGGCGGCCGTGGCCGCGGTGACGGCGCGTCCGCGGGAGCGCGGGGCATAATTGAGAACGGTCGCCTTCGTCTTCGGATCTTCGACGCGAAGTACGAGTTGCGGCTGCATGAGCAGGCCGTCAGCTGCGACGACCGACATCGCGAAGTGCATCTGCATCGCGGTGACGCTGACCGAGTGGCCCATCGGGATGCGCGAGATTGTGATGCCATCCCAGCGCTTCGGCGGAATCAGCAGGCCGGGCACCTCGGCGCCAGTGATCAGACCCGTGTTCGCACCGAACCCGAAGGACTTGATCAGGCCGAAGAACTTATCTTCGCCGAGCCGCTCGGCGTACTGCATCCCGACCTGCACCGTGCCGCGATTGGAAGACTCACGAACAATATCACGGATGTCGGCGACGCCGAGGGAGTGTGAATCGGCGGGCAGCGAGACCATGCGGCCGCGGTAAGGCACGTTCGTGGCGCCGCAGTCGAAGACCGAGTTGGGCGTGATAAGGTGCTCCTCGAGGGCGCCGGAGATCGATACGATCTTGAAGACTGAGCCTGGCTCGTAAACGTCGGACACCGCGCGGTTGCGCTGGCTGTCCATCGGGGCCGCCTTTGCGTCGAAGAAACGGTTGAGGTCGTAGGTCGGCCAGTTGGCGAGGCCGAGGATGCGGCCCGTGCGCGGCTCACTCACGATGATGATACCGCTCTTCGGATTGTAACGTGCCGCGGCGGCGGCGAGGGCGTCCTCACAGGTCTTCTGCACCAGGCTGTTGATGGTCAGGACAACCGTGCTGCCATCGGCCGGCGGAACTTCGCGGAGGCGGATGCTCGTAATCTCGCGGTGGCGGCCGTCGCGTTCGGATTCAATCCAGCCGTTCTGACCGACCAGCAGTGAATTCATCACGCTCTCGATGCCGGCGGCGGGGACGCCATCTTTATTCACGTAGCCCAGGACGTGGGCGGCGAGCTGGCCTTTAGGATAGTTGCGGTGATATTTCAGCTCGGCACGAAGTGCCTTGATGCCGAGAGCTTTGATGCGCTTGACCGTGCCTTCGTTGACTTCGTGCGCGAGGACGGCCCAGCGGATTGTCTGCTCTTCGCCGGCGGCGTCGACACGCGTGGCGGTCTCGAAGGCCAACCGCACCTTGGAAGGGGGCAAGCCGAGGATGGTCGCGACCTCGACGGTCCGCTCACGGTCACCCTTGACCAAAGAGTCTGGGTCCACGCCGATGTCCCAGACATCTTCGGAGACCGCGAGGAGGTTATCCTGCGCGTCGCGGATTTCACCGCGGCGGCAAGGCTTCTCCTGGAGCACGCGGCGGGCCTGCAGCGCTTCCGCGCGCAGACGAGGGGCGTCGACCCAATGCAACCACACTAGCCGTGTGATCACGGCTAGGAAGCAGAGGGAAACGGCCCATGCCAGCAAACGGTAGCGCGTTCGCCTGGCGTGGGGTAGGCTCATCGAGAGCGCGGTCCTCCCTGCCCTCCCGATGAAAGGAAGGCGATTTCACGGGCCGTCATCCGGGGGCTCGCGGAAAGTAAAGGGGTCGGGGATGCGACCGCGGGGAAATAGCGTACCCAGACAACCTGTTCCGGGATCGGGGGCTTGAGCGCATCGCCGATGCGCTGCTGGAGCTGGAGGGTGTCGACGGCTTGGTCGCGCTGGCGACGGACCGTCTCGAGCTCTTTCTTAGAGAAGGCGATATCGCGCTCAATCCGTTGGATGCGGCTACCGATGGTATCGGCCTCCACTCGCAGGCGCATGATATTAATGGTCCCGACGGCGAAGGCCGCGACGGACGAGAGCACGAAGACCCAGATGAAGAAGCGCGGGCTCATGCGGCGAGACGGCGCACAGCGCGAAGGCGAGCCGAGCGGCTGCGGGGGTTGGCGGCCTGTTCGGCGTCGGAAGGCTGGAGGGCCTTGCGGGTGAGGAGGTCGGCGTGCTTCACGCGGTCGTCTTGGTTACGTGCGTCGTCGCGGTCGACCGGCCGGCCGGCGACCTCGTTCATATAACGCTTCACCATCCGGTCCTCGAGGGAATGGAAGGAGATGACGGCGAGCACGCCGCCGGCGTTGAGCTTACCGAAGGCGAGCGGGAGGGCATCAGCCAGGGCACCGAGCTCGTCATTCACCGCGATGCGGACGCCTTGGAAGGTGCGAGTGGCCGGATGTGGCCCGCGCGGACCGGGTGCGGGCGGGGCGGCTTCAGCGACAAGTTCGGCGAAGGTCGAGGTCCGGGCGAGGCGACCCGTGCCGCGGGCGGCAATGATCGCGTTGACGACGCGGAACCAACGGGGCTCTTCACCGTAGTCGCGGACGGCACGTTCGATCTCGCCGCGCTCACCGCGCTCGAGGAACTCGGCGGCGCTGCGGCCGACGCGCGTATCCATGCGCATGTCGTTCGGCGCATCGAAGCGGAAGGAGAAACCGCGTTCCGGGACATCCAACTGGTATGAGGACACCCCAATGTCCATCAGAACACCGTCGAATCGCCCCGGAACACGGTCAAGGTGGCGGAAATTTTCGGAATGGAAACGCAGGCGGCCCACATGGGCGGCGAGCAGGGCGGCGGAGCGCTCCCCAGCGGCAGGGTCGCGGTCCATCGCGTCAACCGTGCAAAGTGGCGCCCGAGCGAGGATCGCCGAAGTATGACCGCCACCGCCGAAGGTGCAGTCCAAGTAAGCACGGCCGTCCTGCGGAGCGAGGAGCGTCAGGCACTCCTCGAGCAGGACTGGGACGTGGCTGGTCATGCGGCGGTCTGTGAATAAGGTGTGAGTAGTGTAAGTAACTTCTGGATACGCATCACAAGCCTAGTTCGCGCAAGGCGCGGAGGATAGTGAGTGCGGCGTCAGAATCGCGGTCGGCCTTGGGCGGCGTCGGTGAGGCGATATGGAAGGTGGTGAAACCGCCGCGGAAGATCACGTCGTGCACGAGCTTCGCTTCCTTGACGATGTGCTCGTTGAGCGTGATACGACCGGCCTTGTCGCACGTCACCTGAATGCTATTCGTGCCGAGCAGACTGAGCGCGTCCATCTTCACAGGATCACTGACGGTCACCTGCGATGCCGCGTCGCGGATGCGTTCGGCCATCGACGGAGGGAACACCACGATCGAGCCTAGCGCCGGATGGTACATCGCGAGGAAGGTCGCTTCCGCGTCGAATCGCCAGGCCGCCGGGATGGTGACACGATTCTTCTCATCCAATTTTCCGTTATGGATGCCGGTGAAGAGACCGTTGTTGGCGCCAATAGACATTACGTATGGGGAGTTGCCCCCAGATGACCCACTTTTCCCCACCCTCATCCACCCGTCAAGATTTTAGCCCCGGATCGGCCCAAATTCTTGTTCACACGGCGCCTGGGAGCTTTAAATGATTGTTTTCAGTCCTTATTATTTGTAAACAGCTATAGGACAGAAGTTTATGTTCAATTTTACCTGCCCCCTCCCTTATCCGGCCTCATTCCGCCCAATCTAGGCCGGCCCGGCCGATCCGCGGCGCCTCGCCACCGGCCCATCGTGTACTTGCTTTTCAACTACAAACGAAGGCCGCCCGGGGCCGTGGAGTAAGGGCGAAACTGTTTGCCAACAGGCCCCGGCTGTGCTTTGTCTCCAAGCACTCAACCACGACTCTTGAACATGAAAACCGCCCTCGCCCTCCTCGCCGCCCTCGTCCTCGCCGGATGCTCCACCCAGCTCGGCGTGGACAACAGCCAGAACAACGAAGCTTCCTTCTCCAACGTCACCGGCACCTTGACCACCCGCTACACCGCTGACACGACCGCCGTCTTCAACGCCGTCAAGCGCACCATCGACTCGATGCCCGGCACCCTTCGCACCGGCGAGACCGACGAGGTCGGCGCCAATAAAGAGCTGATTAGCGTCGTGGCCTATGCCCGCACCATCGGTGACCTTGAAATCAAGATCACCATCGAAAAGGCCGAGGACGAAGTCACCAAGGCCGTCTTCACCCAGGTGAAGGTCAAGTACGGCTTCTTCGGCAACCTGCCGGAGAGCCAGAAAATCGTCTCCAAGATCACCTCTAACCTGCGCTAAGCGCCGGGGCGGAACCGCCAAACGGACGCCGCCCAGCCACCTGGCTAGGCGGCGTTCTTTTTTAACACCTTTACCAATGGGCAACATCCACGGACACAGTTTCCGCATCACCACCTTCGGCGAAAGCCACGGGCCCGCACTCGGCGTCATCATCGACGGCTGCCCTCCGCGCGTCCCCTTCGACGCAGCGTTCCTCCGCAGCGAACTTGACCGTCGCCGCCCCGGGCAAAGCGCCCTGACCACGCAGCGTAAGGAAGCGGACGCACCCGAAGTCCTCTCCGGCGTCTCGGCCGACGGACTCACCCTCGGCTCGCCCATCGCCATCGTCATCCGTAACGGCGACCAGCGCCCGCAAGCCTACACCGAGATGAAGGCCGCCTACCGACCTTCTCACGCCGACTTCACCTATGACGCGAAGTATGGCATCCGCGCCGTCGAAGGCGGCGGCCGTTCCTCCGCCCGCGAGACCGCTGCGCGCGTCGCCGCCGGCGCCGTCGCCAAGACAGTACTCAAGCACGCCTGCGGTGCCCGCATCATTGCCTGGGTCGAAAGCGTCGGCGATGTGCGCATGCCCACCGCCGCCAAGGCGCCCACACTGAAGCAGGTCGAGGCCACGCCAACGCGCTGCCCGCATCCGGCCACCGCCGCCAAGATTGATGCGCTCATCCGCGCCGCCCGCGCGGACGGTGATTCCGTCGGCGGCGTCATCTGCTGCGTCATCGAGAACCTTCCCGCCGGCCTCGGCTCGCCAGTCTTCGACCGCTTCGAAGCTGACCTCGCCAAAGCCATGCTCTCCCTGCCGGCCACGAAGGGCTTCGAGATCGGCAGCGGTTTCGCCGGCACCGTGCTGCGCGGTAGCGCACATAACGACGAGTTCGTCCGCAAGGGCGGGCGCATCCGCACCGCGACCAACCGCTCCGGCGGCACGCAAGGCGGCATCACTAACGGCGAAGACGTCGTGTTCCGCATCGCCTTCAAGCCCACCGCGACCGTGCTCAAGCCCCAGAAGACCGTCCGCCCAGACGGCCGCGCCACCGAGCTCAGCGCCAAAGGACGCCACGATCCGTGCGTCCTCCCGCGGGCCGTCCCCATCGTTGAAGCCATGGCCGCCTTGGTGGCCGTAGACCACTGGATCCGCGACCGCGGACAGAACGCTCCCTTCGGCCGCTGCGGACGCAAGGCATGACGCCGCTCATCATCATCCTCGGCCCCACGGGCGCCGGCCGAGCCGACGTGGTACGCGAACTCGCCGAGAACGCTTGGCCCGAAGGCCGCAAGATCCGCATCCTCCGCGAAGCCCGGGAAGGCGGCGTCGACCCGGACCATTGGGAATTCAAAGGTGGTCAGGCCATCCTCCCCGCCCCTGGCGACGAAGAGGCAGCCATCCTCGTGACCAACGGGTCTCTCCACGTCATCGACCAGATGGAAGCACTCCACCGCACCATCCGCCCGATGATGCCCGACGCCGTGTGGCGCGTCGCCCGCATTATCACCGTCATCGACTGCCCGCTCACGATGAAGTACGCAGCCGTCGAGGAGTGGTATCGCGTCTGCGTGCACTTCTCCGACGCGGCGATCATCAACCGTCGCTGGGAAGTCCCCGGCCAGTGGGTCAGCAAGTTCCTCGCTCCGTACGAGAAAGAGTTCTACCCCTGCCTGTTCTTTAACCTGACCAAGATTGGCACCATCGCCAATCCGCCGGCCGTCATCGACGGCGAACCGCTGCGCCTGTCGCACATCTTCGACGACATCGACGCCGTTGATGAGATGGAGTTCGACGAAGATAACCTACCCGACGAGCCGTTCGACCTGGTCCGTCAGGTGGATAAATATTTCGCGCGCGACGAACTCGGCCGACGCAATATCCTCGTCCCTGAGATCGGCGACCTGCTCCGTCAGGAAGGCCGCTGCTAAAGATCCTGATGCGGCCGCTGATTGTCACCTATGCCTGGCTGCTGACCCGTCTCCCCGAGGCCTTCGCCCGCGTCAACGCGGCCCTGCTCGGCGAAGTGCTCTGGCTGCTCCGCGGCAAGATCATCCGCCGCAATCTCACCAAGGCCTTCCCAGCGAAGGACCCGGCCTGGGTGCGCCGAATCGGCCACACTTCCTGCCGCCGCACGGCCGAGATGGCCCTCTTCTCCATCGCCTCGCCGATGATGGCGGAGGCGGAAATCCGCAACCGCATCACTGTGGACGAAAGCATGCTGAGCCCGGAGCACGGCTTGCCCCCCAAGGGCACGGGCGTCGTCCTCTTCGTCCCACACTTCGCGCTGATGGAGACGATGACCGCAGCGCCGTTCCTGCAGCCAGAGCTCGCGAAGCGCGAATGGACCGTCATCTACCGACCACTCGACCAGCCAGCCGCCGAACGCTGGGTCAAGGAAGCGCGCGAGCGTTTCGGCATGCGTCTTGTCTCCCGCCGCGATGGCTTCGGCCGTTCGATGAAAGCAGTCCGCGAAGGCCACGTCGCGGCCGTGCTCTTCGACCAGACGACGCAGACGGGCTCGATCTGGCAGTTCATGGGCTCGCCTTGTTCCGTCACCGAACTACCCGGCATCATCGCCCAGCGCTTCAAGTGCCCGAGCCGGATCTTCTGGGCCGACCGAACGGACTTCTGGCGCTGCCGGCTACGCATGGAAGCCCTGCAGGCGACGGATTCCATCGGCCTCACGATTGAATCGAACGCTTGGCTCGAACGGATGCTACGCTCCGGCGACGACGTCTGCGCGAACTGGCTCTGGGCTCACGACCGCTGGAAGCACGGCCACGCACCTTTCCGCAAACTCGGCGAATAAGCCGTCACTTCACGCCGCTGGAGGCGCCTTCGGGCTCCTCCTTCTTGCGTCGCTTCATACCAGCCTTGTCGCCCTCCTTGCCTTCAAGGGACTTGCCCTTCTCCTTGGCGAACTCGGGGCCGTATTTCTCGGCGAGCTTCCGGATAAATTCCATACGCTGTTCCGGCGTGAGGGATTGGATACGGGCACGCTCAGCCTTAGCTTCCTCGGGGCTCAGCGTCTTGAAATGGTGCTCGAGGACGCGGGCGCCGAAGCCGCCGCGCTCGCGCATCTCCTTCATGAGCTTGTGGCGCTCTTCCGGCGTGGCGGATTCGTACTTCGCCAAGTTAGCGGCGAAATCGCGACGCGATTCCGGGGACATGCGCTCCATCTTCTCAATGGCCGAGCGCATGCGCGCGAGCCGCTCGGGCGGCAGCTCGAGAATCTTACGGATGGTCTGGATCTCCTCGACCGTGGGTTCGGATTCCGGTCCACGGCCTGCGGGCTGCTGGGCCGTCACGACAGCGGCCGCCATGATAGCGAAGACGAGAAGGAAGAAGGGCTTCATCGGGTTAGGAGCCGGGAGCATTGAGCACCTCGACCACGCTCGGTTTCTCGACTGCGGGCGAAAGGAGTAGAAGATCGTCGGCGGCGCCGAGTAAGTCGGCGAACTGCGCGGACTCGTCGCGGGCGACGAGCGCGAGGGTCGAGCGGTTGAGCGACTCCTCGGTGGGGGTCGACAGAGCGAGGATGGCCACGAAGCAGGCGGCGGCGGCCGTAGCGACGGAACTCCAGCGAATGACGATGCGGCGGCGGCGCTCACCACGGACCGCGTCCACGACACGATCGGCGAAGCCGGGGACGGCCACGGCCCGGCCGCGGCTGAGCGAGGCGGCGAGCTCCTGGTCGAAGGTTGGGCGTTCAGGGTTGTTCATGGCTCAGTTCAATAGGTTAAACACCGCCCTAAGCGGCAAGTTGCAGGGTTCATTCGTTTCCATGGAAATCCTTAAGTAGATCGCGGAGCCGGGCGCGGGCGCGATGAATCCAGGTCTTCACTGAAGAGACCGGGACTCCCATGATCACCGCGATATCCTCATACGGGAGCTCCTGCTGGACGACCAGTAGGATGGCGGTGCGTTGCTCGGTCGGCAGCTGGGCGATGGCCCGCTGGAAGGCTTCGTCGAGCTCGGCCACACGTCGCGCTGACTGCTGTGAGGTGTCACCAGGCTCGGCGGCAAACTCGAGGGCAGTGGTCGGCTTGCGCCCTCGGCGCCGCCACTCGTTGAGCACGAGGTTATGGGCAATATGGATAAGATAGGTGCTCAACTTGGCTTCCGGACGCCACCGCGCGGCCGCCCGGTGTAAGCGGATGAAAACTTCCATCGCCAATTCCTCCGCTGTCGCCTGCGAGCCGACCTCGCCCCGCAGATAGCCGACCAAACGGGCATGATGCCGATGGACGAGGAGCCGTAAGGCATCGTCATCTCCTTCGGCGACGAGCACCATCAGCCGCTTGTCGTCCTCGTCATCCGGGAGTATGGACTCTTCTTGGGCCATCTCAGGAGTTTAACTCCGGAAAACGGTGAAAGTTACGCCTCACGGGGGCGGAGCGCGAAGGCCCGCAACGTGCGGAGGAGGAACTGCTCGAAAGCGGCCAAGACCTGATAGTTAAGCTCCATGCGGCGGCGGGCGTCCTCGAGATAGCCGACGGATAAGGCGACCTGCTCCGCGCAGCCTGGGTGGGAGCGTCCGATTAGGCGTAGCTTCTCTTCGACCGAGACGAGCATGCGGGCGCGGACGCCGCGGCGCACGGACTCCTCGTAGGCCAGTTCGGCGTCGTCCTCATCTTCGTCGGTCGGAGGAGGCGGCGGGGCCGCCTTCAGGGCCTCATCGACGAAAAGCTCGAGTAGCACCTCGAAACGCGCGCAGAGCGCATAAAGCGGAATAAAGACTTCGGAGACACGGGCGTTCGGCGAGGCGGGTCCTTTGACCATGCGGGTCAGCAGCCGTTCCATCTCACGTTGCCAGTCGAGCCAGGAAGGGTCACTGAGCGCCGGGGCTTCGCCCGCGACGTGGAAACGCATGCACCGACTGAGAATCGTCGGCAGCACGCGGTAGTAGTTCGTGGTCTGCAGCACGATTAGGGTGCCGGGCGGAGGCTCCTCGAGCGTCTTCAGGAAGGCGTTCGCCGACTCGGAAAGAAAACGGTCCGGTTCGTTGACGATGACCACGCGCCGGGGCGTCAAGGACGACAGACGGAGCGCGGCGACGACCTCGAGGGTGTTATCGATACTGATACGACGCGACTTCTTCGCTGGCCGTAGCACGCGGCAATCGGGATGCGACAACGGGTCGGCTTCTTCGAGGTGAAGCGAGGCGAGCTGTTCGGCCGCGGCTGCGAGCAAGGCACCATCGGCACCCGTAAGCAGCACGGCATGCGGCATCCGGCCTTCGGCGCGGGCGCGGCGAAGCGCCTTCATGACCGGCAGGTCAGCGGAAGCGGCGGTCGACTTCATGCCAGATCTCCTCGGCGATGGTTTCGGCAGGACGGGAGGCATCGACGATGAAGAAACGCGCGGGCTCCTCCTTCGCCAGCGTGTGATAAACTGAGCGGACCTGCTGATGGAAGCTGGCGCCGAGGACTTCGAAGCGGTCGGCCTGGCCTTGATCCCGCACTGATGCCCGGCCGAGGCCGCTGGCTGGATCGAGGTCGAGCAGGATTGTCAGATGAGGACGCAACGGACCGCACGCCAGACGGTTCGCAGACTCGATGAGCCCGCGGTCGAGCCCGCGGCCGCCAGCCTGATAGGCGACGGTGGAGTCGATGAAACGATCGCAGAGCACGACCTGGCCGGCAGCGAGCGCTGGCGTGATCACGTCGGCGACGAGCTGCGCGCGGCAGGCTGCGAATAGCAAAGCTTCCGCGGCCGGCTGGATGACCGAGCCAGGCTGCTTGAGCACGTCGCGCATCTTCTCGCCGAACGGGGTGCCGCCGGGCTCGCGTAGGCTCAGCACGGAAGCGCCCGTGAAACGCAGACGCTCCGCTAAGCGGGTCAGCTGCGTGGACTTACCCGCGCCTTCCCCTCCTTCGAACGTGATGAATTTACCCGCGATTGGCATGCGTCTTCAAGATGCCCGAGCCGACGTCCAAAGCGAGAGGAGAAAAGCCCGAGACATGAAAAAGGCCCGGCGAAAGCCGGGCCTTGCGGAGTCCTAAGCGGAGACCTCAGCCTCCAGGGTTAGTGGAGAACACCTGCTGCTTTTCCACGGAGCGGTCGACGTTTTCGCCGAGCTTCTTGAGCGTCTCGTCGAGCGAAGTGCTACCGCCGTTACTGGTCGTGGCAGGACCGTTCGGTGCATTCTTCTTGCCGACTTTCGCGACGTCATCGCTGGGCTGGCGATCTGAGATAACGGTACCGAAGCCCTTGGTAGGCTCGTCGGAACCGGCGGCGAAAATCTGATTCCGGGAGGGAGCGGTCGCAGCCATCGCACCGATGGTAGCGGCGACTTCAGCGGGGAGGGTAGAGATCGCGGAGAGGATGTTGGCCAACTCCTGCAACGACTCGGCAGGAATCGGGTAGGCAATAACCTTAACGGGTTTCGAAAGCGCAGCGAGGGTCTCCGCGGTTGGGGCCGGGGGGCGCGGTGCACCCGGCGCGGCGTTGGTGGCCTGCGCAAGAGCGTTCACCAGGGCAGCCGAGGGAACGGTGCTGCTCATCTGCATGCCCGGGTCGACGGAAACAGGACCGGTGTTGGAACTATACACCGTCGTCTCGACGGAACCGCGGACGCAGTCGACAGTGATCTGCCCCATGCCGTTCGGAGCGACGCGGTACTCGATCGAGAAGATCGTACCGCGGATGCGAACGAGACCAGCCGGCGTCTTGACGGTGAAGGTGGAAAGGGCGTTCAACTTGCGGACTTCACCGATGATCTTACCACGAGGCACCTCGAGCTCGGTCACCGACGGGCTGGGATCCTTATCAATCTGACGATAGGGATCGATGATGGCCGCCGAAGGAACCTGGCGGAAAGTACGCAGCTGGACGAGGGTGTTGGGCGTGACGACGAGAGAAGCACCGTTGGAAAAGACGAGTTCGGCTGTGGAGTTGATGCCTGTTTCGACGAGCGAACCTTCCTGGAAGACGGCGCCAGTCTCAAGGGGCTTACGCTGCGAGCTGGCGTCGATGATGGTCACGGCGCCAGTGGTCTTGCCCACCTGAACCTTGCCGGTCTGCAAGGCGGCGGAGGACAGGATAGGTAGGAGCGCAAAGGCGACCATTCCCAGGTGCTTGAAAAAAGAACTCATGGAGACTGTGGGGGAGAACAGAATCTAACTTAACGAAAGGTTGAGGCAACCCCTTTAAAACAAAAAGACCCCCTAGAGAGGGGGTCCTTATTCACAGCCAGAGAAGCTGGGCTTAGGCCGTGACGTACTTCTCAAGGCGACGCTGGACGGCGATCGCAGAGAGCTGAGCGTACTTCGGAAGTCCTTGGTCGTAAGGAAGTTGCATTTCGCCCTGAATGAGGGGGAGCGCATAGCGCACGAAGTCCGGGTGGATTGACATCTTATCTTCGCCGATCCACTTCTCAGGGAAAACCTTCACGCCGTTCGCAATCTGATCGAGAGGGGCGAGCATGGTCTGCACCGCGTAGTTCTCCTTTTCGGAGCGGGTCAGGATGACCATCTTACCGGACTCTCCTTCGAGGGCGGCCTTGACGGCGGCGCCACCGCAGAGCTCGGCTTCATCAACGTCGGTCTTCGAGGCGTTGTGCGAGGCAGCACGCTGGGTGATACCGAGCTTGGAGGAGCGGGCCTTCACGCCATCAAAACGGGACTCAACGAGCGTACGGAGGTATTCGCCGGCGCCGCCGAGAACGGCATGGCCGAAGGCGTCGGTGCTGGTGGTGTCGGCGCCGAGGTAGTTGCCGGTGGCGTCTTGGACGCCTTCGGAGACCACGACGAAGCAGTGACCATTGCTCTTGAGGACTTCTTCCACGCGGCGGATGAAGTTATCAGCGTTAAAGGCGACTTCCGGGAGCAGCACGATGTGCGGCGCGGTGTTGTTATAGTGGGTGTTCTTGACGGCCTTGTCTTCACCCTTGTCGCGACGCTGTGCGAGGACGGAAGAGGCGGCGAGCCAGCCGGCGTTGCGGCCCATGACTTCAAGGATAGAGACGAAGTCGTTCTGGCCCATGGCGGCGTTGTCGAGAGCGGTCTCGCGGATGGTCACGCCGATGTGCTTGGCGACGGAGCCGAAGCCGGGGCAGTGGTCAGTCAGAGGCAGGTCGTTGTCGATGGTCTTGGGCACGCCGACGACGCGGAGTTCGTAACCGCGCTCCTTGGCGAGGGCGTCAATCTTGGCGGCGGTGTCCTGGGAGTCGTTGCCACCGATGTAGTGGAAGTAGCGGATGTTGTGCGCTTCGAAGACTTGGAGGATACGATCGAAGTCTTCGGCCTTCTTCACCTTGTAGCGGCAGGTGCCGAGGGCGGCGCCGGGGGTGTGACGGAGGGCGCGGAGAGTCTGCTGGGACTCGGCGGCGAGGTCTACGAGCTCCTCGTTCAGGACGCCCTGGATACCATTGAGACCACCGTAGATCTCGACGATTTCGTCCTCATGCTTGAGCGCTTCCGAGATCACCCCGGCGAGGCTGGCGTTGATGACGGGGGTTGGGCCGCCGCTCTGCGCGACGAGAAGGTTGCCAATGAGGGGAGAAGACATGGGAGTGAACGAGTTGAAAAGTGGGTTGTGGGAAGCCCTACCCCCCTTGGCAACACGGAAAACCCTCCCCCGCCCACACCCCCCTGTTAAGGCCTACAAAATACGGCCAGCTTTGACCTGAACAGACTCCGGGACCTTGTGGGACCAGTCAGCGGCCTGCTTCACGAACGCGTCCACCTGAGCGCCCGCGGAGCCGGTCAGCTCGCCCGCCTTGGTCACGGCGTCGAGGAGGACGGATTTCGGGAGGCGAAGGCGGCTGTCGGCGGCGAGGCGATCGACGAGGTCGTTACGCTCGGTCTTGCCGGAGCGGAGGTCCTTAGCGACGGCGACGGCGTGCTCCTTGATGGCCTCGTGGGCCTCTTCGCGGCCGGCGCCGGCCTTGACGGCTTCCATGAGGAAGGTCGTCGTGAGGAGGAACGGAAGGTAATGGCGAGACTCGCGCTCGATGACGGGGCGATTGACCTCCATCTGGCCGAGGACGGTGAGGAAGGCCTCGAAGAGTCCGTCGATGGCGAGGAAAGCGTCCGGCAGGAGCACGCGACGGACGACGGAACAAGAGACGTCGCCTTCGTTCCACTGTTCGCCGGAAAGCGAAGCGGCCATGGCGAGGTGACCGCGCAGAATCACGTGGAAACCGTTAATGCGCTCGCAGGTGCGGGCGTTCATCTTGTGCGGCATGGCGGACGAACCGACCTGACCAGGCAGGAAGCCTTCGCTGGCGAGCTCATGGCCGGCCATCAGGCGGAGGGTCTTCGCGAACGACGACGGACCAGAAGCGGCCGAGAGCAGCGCGGCGACGACTTCCATATCCATCGAGCGCGGGTAGACCTGGCCGACGGCGCCGAGCGAGTGCGGGATGCCGAGGTGCGCGAGCACGCGGCCTTCGAGCTGAGAGACCTTGGCGATGTCGCCGTTAAAGAGCGTGAGCTGATCGAGCTGGGTACCGACGGCGCCTTTGAGGCCACGGGCGGCGAACGCGGCGAGGGCGGCGTCGACCTGCGCGATGCCGCGGAGGCATTCCTCGCCGAACATCGCCCAGCGCTTGCCGACGGTGGTGGGCTGCGCGGCAACGTTGTGCGTGCGGGCGGCGATGAGGACGTCGCGGTCGGTCTGCGCGCGACGGGCGAGTGCGGCGAGCGCGGCCACGCCCTTGGCGCGCACGAGCTGGAGCGAACGGAAGACCTGAAGTTGTTCGACGGATTCGGTGAGGTCGCGGCTGGTCAGGCCTTTGTGGACATGCTGGTGGCCGGCGAGGGCGCAGAACTCGTCGATGCGCGCCTTGACGTCGTGACGGGTCTCTTCCTCGCGCTTGCGGATGGATTCGAAGTCGACCTGGCCCTTAACCCTCTCGTAGGCGGCGAGCGCCGCAGCGGGGATGTCGAGGCCGAGGTCGCGCTGGGCCTTCATAACGGCGATCCAGTATTCACGCTCGAGGACCACGCGGCCGCGAGTGGACCAGACGGCCTTCATCGCCGGGGAGGCGTAGCGATCGGCGAGGACATTAGGGACGTTGTCGGATTCCATCGGTTTGAAAGGAGTTTATATCAGGCGGAACGCTTCACGGCAAGCGCTCGGAG